>CABFVK010000009.1_pt1 | contig 206824 bp, 219 predicted proteins | sample 7065491 | NCBI WGS metagenome assembly CABFVK01 (sample SAMEA5704812, study PRJEB33009) | decomposition metagenome | isolation source: culture collections or soil
GTCCACGCAAGGTCGGCCGGCGCCCTGACGGCCGGCAGGACAGCCTCAGGCGGCGCTACGGGGATTTCTGGCCCTTCCCGGGCGGTTTCGGTGCTCACGACGCGCCTCGCTCCTCAGCCGCGCTTGTTGTCAGTTTGACCAAACGGACAGACCGAAATTGCCAGGCTTTTCAATCTTCATCTATCCCAAATACCTCCGGACTCTCGCCCGTCCATCCCGTTTCTGATACAATACCGGTGGACCCGGCAACACGAGTCCCTGGCAAGATCGGGGATAGGTCATGGCCGAAACGGGCACAGCTCTTACGAGAGCGGATTCTACAGCCTGGAGCATTGCTTGCAATCGCGAGCCGGCTATTCGTGCACTCGCCAGCCTGCCCAAGATTACCCGCGCTGCGATGTTGAACGCGAGCGCGGAGCTGGGCCTGAGCAGGTCGCGCGTCGTTGAGCTTGTCGCCCGCTATCGCGCTGAGCCCGTTACCAGCTCCCTCGTCGATCGGCCCGAAGGTTTTCCCAAAGGGCGTCGCCGACTGGCGCCGGAGATCGACCAAGTGATCGCCTCCGAAATCGAACGGTTCTACTTGACGCGCCCCAAACCGACCCTCGCGAGATTGCAGCGCGACATCCGGCATGCCTGTTATGAACGCGGCCTTCGCGCGCCCACTCGCAAGACTATCGCCGCGCGCGTTGCCGCGATTGACCGAGAACGCCTCACCAGAACGCGCGAAGGCGCGAAGGCAGCGTCTGATCGATACCGACCCGTGATTCGATCTTACACTGCCGACTACCCGCTGCAGATCGTACAAATAGACCACACACCCGCCGATATCATCATCGTCGACGAGCATTTCCGCAAACCGCTTGGCCGACCAACGCTCACCCTCCAGATCGACATAGCGACCCGAGTCATTCCGGGCTTCTACATCTCGCTCGAGAAACCCTCAGCTACGTCTGTAGGCATGGCGATCCGCCATGCGGTCCTGCCAAAGGCAGCCTGGCTTCAAGAACGCGAGATCAATCTCGACTATCCCGTCTTTGGCATCCCCGAAACTCTGCATCTCGACAATGCCGCAGAGTTTAGGTCCAGGGCGCTCGAGCGTGGCTGTGAGCAGCATGGCATCGACCTCAAGCACCGCCCCCGGCGCACGCCGCACTACGGTGGCCACATCGAACGCTTGATCGGAACCGCGGTCGGCGCCGTGCATCTCCTACCGGGTACGACCTTCTCAAACATCCAGGCCAAAGGCGACTACGACGCGGAGGGCCAAGCCTGCATGACGCTGCGCGAGTTCGAGCGCTGGTTTACACTCGAGGTCGGCGTCTATCATGGCTCGATTCACAGCGAGCTTGGCGTTCCTCCGCTCACGGCCTGGGCTGACGGGCTCGGGAGCCGCGCTGACCCGCTCCGGCTCCCGGCTGATCCCGCTCGCTTCCTCTTCAACTTTCTCCCGTTCGAGATGCGGAAGGTCAGGCGTGAGGGTATCGAGCTGTTCCATGCATTTTACTGGCATGGCAGTTTGTCCGGCCTCCTCGCGAACTGCGATCACAAGCTCCCGATCAAGTATAATCCGCTCAACCTCTCGGCTGTCTACGTCGAGCTGTCCGATACCGAGCATTTGACGGTTCCGCTCCGTGATCGGCGGCGGCCTGCCATCACGAAGTTCGAGCACGACCTCGCGGTGCGAGCACTGCGCGAACGCGGGCGTCAGGCCGTCGACGAGCAATCGCTGTTTGACATGGTGAACGAGCAGCGGCGCATCGTCCTCGAAGCGGCCCACAAGACCAAGGCTGCGCGAAAATCCGCCCAGCGCATCGCCTATGCGCTGGAGGCTGGCCTCCCTCCTGCCACCGCAGTTCCTTCAATGGCTTTGCCGGTATCGTCCGAGCCGGAGGATAGCGCGCCTATCGTTCCATTCCAGATCGAGGAGCGACTATGACCGACCTCTACGATCATCTGTTTCCGGCATATCGCGAGCAGGCAGGGTTATCCGACGACGAACGCATCGACTGGCTGAGACGCGATCGATGGCTATCGCTGCCACAATCCGAAGCCGCGCTCGGCAGGCTCGAAGATCTGCTGACCTATCCCCCGCGCGGCCGCATGCCCTGCCTCCTGCTTTTCGGTTCCACTGGCATGGGCAAGAGCGAGATCCTCAATCGCTTCGCAGAGCTGCACTCAACCCGGTACGATAAGAATGCCGGCCTTACGATTATGCCGGTCGTCATGGTCCAGATGCCGCCACAGCCTACCGAGGAAGAGTTCTACACCGAGCTTATGCTGGCTATGAACTACTCCGAGTTCGACCATATCTCCCTGCGATCACTGCGCTCTCTGGCCCGTCGCACCCTCGGGGAATTCGGGACCAAGGTGCTGGTTCTGGACGAAATCGACAAGATGCTGGCGGGCTCGCCGCGCCAGCAGCGGATTTTTCTCAACACCATTCGCTTTCTGACCAACGACCTCAGAATTCCGATCGTGTGCGCGGGCACGGAAGATGCGCGTATCGCGATCCTCACCGATCCCAATCTCGCCGACCGCTTCGCCGCATTCGAGCTTTCACCCTGGCGCAACGATCACGCCCTGCGCCAGCTCATGGCGAGCTTCGCCGGTCTGCTCCCCTTGCGCCGCCCTTCCCTGCTCGATGAAGCTGAGGTCCGCCAGCGCGTCATCGCATTGAGTGAGGGCGTGACAGGCCGAATCTTCCGGTTGATGGAGGCTGTCGCGATCGCGGCGATCCGAAGCGGCCGCGAGATGATCGACGCCGACAGCTTCGATGATGAGCAGCTATTGCTCCCGCTCGTCTCGATGCAGGTCATCGCCAGTGCCAAGCGGGCATTGCGGCGCCGTGCGGCATGAAAATCCTTTCGCTGACGAACTGCTGACGTCCTGGCACGCGCGTCAGCGCCATTCCCGCCGAGGGCGAGCGCTACCGGAGCCAAAGGCTGTCCGAAATCGCAAGGGCGACTGGCGCCACCCGGATATTCGCCCGACAAGAGCCTGGCTCAATGGGACTGCCGACGACCTCAACGTGCCGGCGACGCGCTTAGTCGAACATAGTCTTGCGAAGCACTATCCCTACTTACCGGTCGATTTTCTGGCTTGGGAACACCCGCCGGGCTCAGCCGGTTCTACCGGGCTGATCCCGGTGCCGCGGCTGCACGTCAGTTGGTGCAGCCGGTGCCTCGCGGAAGATTTCGCATCCGACCGGCCAGCGCACGTCCGGCGTCAGTGGGTACTGGCCGCTGTGGGCTATTGCCATCGGCACCGCTGGCCGCTGGAGGATCGTTGTAATGGTTGCGGATCGCGGACATGGCGATTTGCGATGCCCGCGCGCGGTCCGCTGCGGATGATTTGCGATGCCTGCTGGCAACCGATGGAAAGAACCTCGGCCCCGGCCATTTATGCCGGGAAGGACGCCCTGCTCTGCTGGGATCATGTTATTGCGTTCGAGCAGCAATGCATAGGCGCGATAAAGGGTAGGACCCCCGACCAGTTCCGCTTCAACTTCACGTCGGCCGACCAACTCCTCAACGAGGTTCGAGGCATTTGCCGCCTCCTGACCAGGAAGCCGCCAAACGACGAATATTGGTGGTGCAGGACACGGAACATCCCGCTGAACGATTTCGCGTGCGACGCGATGACGCCCGGTTACATGGGCCTCCAATTCTATTCGAGCGACACTCTCAACCCGCTCGCCGCCGCATCGCCGCTCCTGCGCCGGCGCCTGCTTGCCGCCGCTTGCGGCATCATCGAGACCAATCCCGAGATAGGCGCCGCGCTTTTTGGTCCTGACGCACCGTCAGCGATCGAACGGTTCATTGCCAGAGCAGATCGTGGCGTGCTCGATCGCTTGCTGATGACAGACGGACACTGGTCTTCCGCCTTTATCTCTCAGATCAAAGCCGCACGAGAGCGAATGGCCCGCCGGTTCACGATCTCGAAGCTGGAAGCGGCGCATCGAGCGATACGCAACGTATTCGCCCATGCATCGACAAACGAACAAACCGAACCTCGCGATCTCGCTGGCCAAAGCTGATTCCATGTCGTTGGAAGCGGTTACTGATTGAGCCCCCGCCCTTCACCGGCTAGAACCCCATCCATGCGCATTTCGAGGCTCTTCCTGGCGAACCGGTTTTGGGCGATGTTTTGTATCGCCTTGGCCGTCGTCTTTGCTGGCGCCTCGCTTTCCACGTCTATCGACAAGATCCAGCATGCGCCGGGTGTTTCGTTCGAACACGACCATTCCTTATTCAGCGATGCTTCCATCATACAAGACCATGCCGACGATCATCACGTGCCCCAACCCGGCGACAACGATCCGTCCGACCATCTACCCGGCAGCCATCACCATCATGGCGATGGCGGCTCGGCTGTGCCGGTGACGGCCTCGGCGGATTCCGTCCAAGTCGCTTTGTCCAGCGAACTGCTCGGGCTTGCGCCGGATAACCAGACACCAGGCCTGCGCATTCCCGGCCCCGAACGACCTCCCAAGAGCCTCGCGATCCCAAGCTGAGCCGCCGCGTCATGTGAGGCGCGGCATCTGCCACGCCTGCTCGTGAGGCCGTTCTTGTCATGCTTTCCATCCTCGTTGCGCGCCGACCGGCGCGTTTGCGGCGCGCGCTTGCGATAGGCGCAGCGCTGGCCGCCCTGTCCGCGCCTTCAATCGGCGCGGCGCAGTCCCTCAGCCTGTCGGATGCGCTGTCGCGCGTCGCATCCGGCGATCCTTCCGTCGCAGCGAACGCCGCGCGGCTCCGTGCGGCCGATGCCGCCATTACCCAAGCCGATGTGCGGCCACGCGATGTCGTCGGCGTCGATGTCGAGGATTTCGCGGGCACCGGCCCCTATTCCCCGCTCGAACGATCGCAGACCACCGCCTGGTATGAGCGAACGTGGGAACGCGGCGGCAAGCGCGAAGCCCGCATCGGTGCGGCCCGCTCGGACCTGGGCATCGCTGTCGAGCGCAACCGCCTACGGATGCTCGACCTCTTGGCCCAGGTGCAAGCCGCCTGGGTCGATGCGCTGGCAGCCGAAGCAGTGATCTCTATTGCCGAACAGCGCCTCGCCGCCGCCCAGCGCGTGGAAGCGGAGACCGGCCGCCGTGTCGGGCGCGCGCTCGATCCGCTGTTCGCGGGCGAACGGGCGAGGACCGCCGTGGCGCAAGCCCGCATCGCGCTCGATCAGGCGCGGGAGACTGCGCGGATCGCCCGCGCCAGTCTCGCTGCCTTCTGGGGCGGCACGGCCGATTACAATCTCGATCCCTCGCCGTTCGGGATCGCTACCCCCGGCGCGACGGCGGCCGAGGACAGTCCCGACCTCGCCCTGCTCGCCGCCGAGCGCGACGCTGCCGGTGCCCGCGTGCGGCTTGCGGAGACCGGCAATGCCGGCGACCCGACCGCGCGGGTTGGCGTTCGCCATTTCGGGCAAGGCAATGACGTGGCGATTATAGTTGGCGGCTCGATCCCGCTCGGCAACCGCGCCGCCAATCGCGGCAATGTCGCGCGCGCCAATGCCGAAGCTCAGGCCGCCGAAGCCGAGATCGCCGTCGCGCGGGTGCAGGTGCGGCGTGAAATCGACCGGCTGACAGCCGAACGGGCGAGCCTTGCCGCCGAGATCGTCCGGATCGAACGCGAGGTTCTGCCGAGCGCGGAGCGCGCGGTGGTGCTGGTGCGCGATGGTTTCGCGCGCGGCGGCACCGCCTTCACCTTCCTCGAAGTCAACCAGGCCCAGCAGGCCGTCGTCGATGCCCGGTCCCGCCGGGTCGAGCTGCTGCGCCGCTTCCATCTCGATGGCGCCCGGCTCGACCGGCTGACCGGTCGCCATGCCTCCCTCCTTGCCAGCGCGGAGAACCGCTGATGACACGATCCTTCCTTTTCGCGGGCTCGCTGCTCGCTCTTTCCCTGCTCGCCGGATGCGGCGAGTCCCCTGCCACCAAGGAGGCGGCCGAACCCAAGGCGGCCGCTGCCGCCGACGACTATGAACGCGGGCCGCATCGCGGGCGAATGCTGCGCGACGGCGATTTCGCGGTCGAGATCACCATCTTCGAGGATGGCGTAGATCCCGAGTTCCACGTCTATGCCTACCGGAAAGACAAGCCCATTCCGCCAGGCGAAGTCCAGCTTGCGATCGAGCTGTCGCGCCTTGGCGGCAAGGTCGATCGTTTTGCCTTCACCCCGCAGGAGGACTATCTGCGCGGCGGCGGTGTGGTGATCGAGCCTCATTCGTTCGACGTGAAGGTGCGCGCGGTCGAAGGCGGCCGCACGCACAACTGGACCTACGCCTCCTATGAGGGCCGGACGACGATTTCGGCCGAGGCGGCGCGGGCCGGAGGCGTCAAGACCGAGCGCGCGGGTTCCGCGACCGTTGCCGAGCTGATCGACATGGGCGGGCGGATCGAGATCACGCCCGAAGGCAAGGCCGATGTCCGCGCCCGGCTTCCCGGCCAGATCGTCTGGATGACCGGCAAGCTGGGCGATCGGGTCAGCCGGGGGCAGACACTCCTGCGCGTCGAGTCCAGCCATTCGCTCCAGACCTACGCGGTGCCGGCGCCGATCAGCGGCACCATCATCGAGAAGAACGCCAATGTCGGCGACACCACCGGCGACCGGGCGCTGTTCGTGGTTGCCGATCCCACGAAGCTCCATGCCGAGTTCTTCGTCTATCCCCGCGACGCCGAGCGCGTGCGCGTGGGCCAGCGGGTGAGCGTGCGAAGCCTGTCGGGCGAAGCGAAGCTCGACGCGCCCGTGGAAGCCGTGCTGCCGACCGCGGACGTCGCCAGCCAGACGATGATGGCGCATGTCCATCTGCCGCCCGAAGCGTCGCGAACCTTCCGCCCCGGCATGGGCGTCGAGGGATCGTTCGCCGTGGCCGAAGCGCAAGTGCCGCTCGCGGTCAGGACCAAGGCCATCCAGCGGTTCCGCGATTTCGAGGTGGTCTATGCCAGGGTCGGCAACACCTACGAGGTGCGGATGCTGGAGATCGGGCGGCGCACGCCTGAATGGACCGAAGTGCTCGGCGGCCTCGAACCCGGCACCGAATATGTGACCGACGGCGCTTTCCTGATCCGCGCCGACATCGACAAGTCGGGGGCCAGCCATGACCACTGAGACCGCCACCCACAAGCATACGCCCTTGCTTGAACGCCCACCTCTTCTGGAAAAGATTGTCGCCTCCGCGATCCGCTTCCGCTGGGCCGTGCTGGTCGTTGTCGCGCTGCTCTGCGGCATCGGCGTCTGGGCCTTCCAGCGCCTGCCGATCGACGCGACGCCGGACATCACCAACGTCCAGGTGCAGATCAACAGCGAAGCGACCGGCTTCTCGCCGCTCGAAGCCGAGCAGCGCGTCACCTTCCCGGTCGAGACCGCGATCGCCGGTTTGCCGGGCCTGCAATATACCCGCTCGATCTCGCGCTACGGTCTTTCCCAGGTAACGGCCGTGTTCGAGGACGGCACCAATATCTACTTTGCGCGCCAGCTCATCAACGAACGGCTCCAGACGGCGCGCGACCAGCTTCCCGATGGCGTCGCGCCCGAGATGGGGCCGATCGCCACCGGGCTGGGCGAGATCTTCATGTATACGCTGGAAGCGGCGCCGAATGCCCGCAAGCCGGATGGGAGCCGCTATACACCCGAAGATCTGCGCACGCTTCAGGATTGGGTGATCCGGCCCCAGCTCAGGAACACCCCCGGCGTCACCGAGGTCAACAGCATCGGCGGCTATGAGCGACAGTATCATGTGACGCCGCTGCCTGACCGGCTCTCGGCCTATGGGCTTACTCTCAACGATGTTGTCGAGGCATTGGGGCGCAACAACGCCAATGTCGGCGCGGGCTATGTCGAGCGCTACGGCGAGCAATATCTGGTCCGCGTGCCGGGCCAGGCGTCGGGCATCGACGATCTCAAGTCGATCATCGTAACCAATCGGGGCGGGATACCGATCCGCGTGGCCGATGTCGCCGATGTCGGCATGGGCGAAGAACTGCGCACCGGCGCGGCGACCGAGAACGGCCAGGAAGTCGTGCTCGGCACCGTGTTCATGCTGGCTGGTGAGAACAGCCGGATCGTCGCGCGCGCGGCCGCCGCGCGGCTCGAGGAAGCGGCCAGGGCGCTCCCGGCGGGCGTGAAGGCCGTGCCGATCTACGATCGCACCGATCTCGTCGAACGGGCGATCTGGACCGTCGAGAAGAACCTGCTCGAAGGTGCGCTGCTGGTGATCGTCGTCCTGTTCCTGCTGCTCGGCAATATCCGCGCGGCGCTCATCACGGCGGCGGTGATCCCGATTACCATGCTGATGACCATCACCGGCATGGTGCGCGCGGGCGTCTCGGGCAATCTCATGAGCCTGGGCGCGCTCGACTTCGGGCTGATCGTCGATGGCGCGGTCATCATCGTCGAGAACTGCCTGCGCCGGTTCGGCGAGGCACAGCACCAGCTAGGGCGGCTGCTGAAACGCGAGGAACGCTTCGCGCTCGCCGCGTCGGCGACGTCGGAGGTCATCCGGCCGTCGCTGTTCGGGATGCTCATCATCGCTCTGGTCTATGTGCCGATCTTCGCGCTCACCGGCGTCGAGGGGAAAATGTTCCACCCGATGGCGATCACCGTCGTCATGGCGCTGACCTTCGCGCTGATCCTGTCGCTGAGCTTCGTGCCGGCGGCAGTCGCGCTGTTCGTCACCGGCAAGGTTGAGGAGAAGGAAAGCCGTCTGATGGGCTGGGCGCGCAAGGTCTATGCGCCCGCGCTCGATGCCGCCCTGCGGCTCCGGGTTGCGTTCGTCGCGGGCGCGGTGGCGCTGGTCGCCATCGCGGGCTTTGCCGCGACGCGCATGGGATCGGAGTTCGTTCCCAATCTCGACGAGGGCGACATCGCGCTCCACGCCCTGCGCATCCCCGGCACAAGTCTCAGCCAGGCGATCCAGATGCAGACCACGCTCGAAGCGCGATTGAAGCGGTTCCCCGAGGTCGAGCGGATCGTCGCCAAGATCGGCACCGCCGAAGTGGCGACCGATCCGATGCCCCCTTCGGTCGCCGATACCTTTATAATGCTCAAGGATCGCAGCGAATGGCCGGACCCGCGCAAGCCCAAGGCCGAGCTGGTCCGCGAGATGCAGGAAGCCGCCGCGACCATTCCCGGCAACAATTACGAGTTCACCCAGCCGATCCAGATGCGATTCAACGAACTGCTGTCGGGCGTCCGGGCCGATGTCGCGATCAAGGTGTTCGGCGACGATCTCGATCAGTTGTTGGAGATCGGTCAGGCCGTCGAAGGCGTGGTGAGCGGCATCGAGGGCGCGCAGGATGTGAGCGTCGAGCAGGTTACGGGGCTGCCCGTCCTCCAGATCACGCCCGACCGGGCGGCGCTGGCGCGGCTCGGCCTCAACATCGGTGATATCCAGGAGGTGGTGGCGGTCTCGATCGGCGGCCGGGAGGCCGGGCGGATATTCGAGGGCGACCGGCGCTTCCCGGTGATCGTGCGATTGCCCGAGGACATCAGGAGCAAGGCCGACGAGATCGGGCGCTTGCGGATTCCGCTGGCAGGCAATGGCGCCAACCCGCGCGGGTTCGTGCCGCTCGCCGATGTCGCCAAGGTCGAGGTGGTGATCGGACCCAACCAGATCAGCCGCGAGGACGGCAAGCGCCGCGTCGTCGTGACCGCCAACGTGCGCGGGCGCGATCTCGGCTCGTTCATCGAGGAGCTTCAGCAAAAGGTGGACGCCGAGGTCGAAGTCCCCTCCGGCTATTGGGTGAGCTATGGCGGTACGTTCGAGCAATTGATCTCGGCGGCCGAGCGGCTGCGCCTGGTGGTGCCCGCCGCGCTGCTGCTGATCTTCGGCTTGCTCTACGGCCTGTTCCGATCCGCCAGGGATTCCGCCATCGTCTTCTCCGGCGTGCCGCTGGCGCTGACCGGCGGCGTGGCGGCGCTGCTGATCCGGGGTATGCCGCTCTCGATCTCGGCGGGTGTCGGGTTCATCGCGCTCTCGGGCGTGGCGGTCCTGAACGGCGTGGTGATGCTAAGCTTCATCCGGCAGCTCCGCGCCAGTGGCAACGGCCTTGAGGATGCGATCCGCGAAGGCGCCCTCACCAGGCTGAGACCCGTGCTGATGACCGCGCTGGTGGCAAGCCTCGGGTTCGTGCCGATGGCGTTCAACGTCGGCGCGGGCGCGGAAGTGCAGCGGCCGCTCGCAACAGTTGTGATCGGCGGCATCATCTCCTCGACACTGCTGACGCTGCTGGTCCTGCCCGCGCTCTATCGCCTCGTGCATGGCCGCAGGGCCGAACCCGAAACGCGAACGCCGCCGGACATGGCGCCCGCCATAAACTGACCCATGCCGCTCCCATGCGTCGATCGCGCATGGGAGCGGACAGTCTGAGGAATTGCCCATGCTCTCGGTTCTCGCCAATCGCACCTACCGCCACCTGTTCCTGGCGCAGATAATCGCGCTGGTCGGCACCGGCCTCGCCACGGTCGCGCTCGGCCTGCTCGCCTATGACATCGCCGGGGCCGATGCGGGGGCCGTGCTCGGCACGGCGATGGCGATCAAGATGATCGCCTATATCGGCGTCGCCCCGGCCGTCGGCGCCTATGCGAGCCGCTTGCCGCGCCGCAGCTTCCTTGTCGCGATGGACGTGATCCGTGGGCTGGTCGCGCTGGCGCTGCCGTTCGTCGATCAGGTCTGGCAGGTCTATTTCCTGATCTTCGTGCTGCAATCAGCCTCGGCCGGATTCACGCCCACCTTCCAGGCCACCATTCCTGACGTGCTGCCCGACGAGAAGGACTATACTAGCGCATTGTCGCTCTCGCGCCTCGCTTACGACATGGAAAGCCTGACCAGCCCGATGCTCGCCGCCGCGCTGCTGACGGTGATGAACTTCCACTGGCTGTTTTCGGGCACCGCGATCGGCTTTGCCTGCTCGGCGCTGCTGGTCCTGACGACGGTTCTGCCGCGTGCTGCCGCCGCCAAGCCAAAAGGCGGCATCTACGACAACACCACGCGCGGCGCCCGGCTCTATCTCAAGACGCCCCGGCTGCGCGGGCTGCTGGCGGTGACGCTCGCCGCCGCCGCCGCGAGCGCGATGGTGATCGTCAATACGCCGGTGCTGGTGCAGGCGGCGCTCGGGTTGGGGCAACGGGAGGTGGCGATCACGCTCGCCGCGTTCGGCGGCGGCTCGATGTTGGCCGCGCTGCTGCTGCCGCGCCTGCTCGACAAGCTGCCCGACCGCACGGTGATGCTTGCGGCGGCCCCGGCAATGACCATCGCGCTGGCCGCGCTGGCTCTCTCCTGGCGCGGTCATGCCTCGCCCGGCTATTGGAGCGTCATTCTCGCGGGGTGGGCGGTGCTCGGCATTGCCTATTCGGCGAGCATCACGCCGGGCGGCCGCCTGTTACGACGATCGTCGGGCGAAGCGGATCGGCCCGCCCTGTTCGCCGCGCAGTTCGCGCTCAGCCATGTGTGCTGGCTCGTCGCCTATCCGCTGGCTGGCCAGACCGGCGCGCAGGGTGGCATGGGCCTGGCGTTCGCGGTCGCCGCCGCGCTGTCGCTGATCGGCGTGGGACTAGCGTTCCTGATCTGGCCAAAGGAGGATGCCGACGTGGTGGAGCACGATCACGCCGCCCTTCCGCCCGACCATCCCCATCTCGCCGAAGGCCATCCGCAGGGTCGCGCGGCCCATATATTCGTGATCGACGAACTGCATCCGCACTGGCCGATCCGATAGGATCGCGGAGTCGGAAAAGCGGACGCCGGGGGATGGCCCCGGCGTCCTTGCAGGGTCAAGGCTGGCGGAAGTCGCCCAAGACGAACTGGCCGCCTGCCGTCAGCACGACATGGAACAGCTTGCGCGCCGCATTCGGTTCGGCTTCGTTGCGAAAGGTCACGATCGTCTGGCGCTGACCCTGGCTGGTGCGCTCGCGCGTGCCGGCAACGGTCGCCTTCGACCAGCTCGCCGGCAGCTTCGCCTGGCTGATGAGCCGCACCACATTGTCGCGGGCGGTCTGCTGGGGGGTGCGCGCCTCATGCTCCTCGTCGTCATGGTCGGGATGGGCGAGCGCCGGGGCAGCATGGAGCGCGAAGGCGGCAAGAGCGATAAGAGCAATACGCATGGAAATATCCTTTTCAGATTGGAAATGAGGTTCAGGGAAGCGCGGCGAACTTCTCGAAGTCGCCGGTTGCGGTCACGGTGATGGTGACGGGCTGGTCGGTGCGGTTCTTCCAATACCAGCCATGCGTGCCGTCGAAGGGCGCGCGGAACTTGCCCGATGCGCCAGCCGAGCTGCCTTTCTCATAGCTCGTATAGTCGTCGCTCGCAGCGCCTGCCGGCTCGCCGTGCAGCTCGAAACGGACCTCCGCGCCATCCGTGGCCCAGCGATAGTCGAACTCGCCGCCCGCCTTCATGGTCGCCTTGACCTCACGGCCTTCATTGGGAGCGAGCGTCAGCTTCACCTCGACGCGTTCCCCGGCCTTCAGCGCGGGCGCCGGGGATGCGGCGGGCGCTGCGGCCACGGGCGTCGCCGGGACGGCATGGCTTGCGGCTTCCGCCCGCTTGACCTTGCCCATCTCGGTCAGCCCGAGCAAGCGGCCGACGCCGGTGGGATCGACGCCATATTCGGCCGGAAGCACGGTCGTCACGAGAATGACGGCGGCGGCTCCGAGAGCGATCAGGGTCGCGCGGTTGAGCTGGCGCAGGCTCGGCAACTCCCCGATGCCGGGTTGCGGAACTTGGTTCATGATGCGGCTCCTTCCAGAGCAAAGCCCGCGAGCTGATAGCCGGTGAGCACGAAGCCCGCGGTCATCAGCACGACGTTGGCGGTGAAGGCATGGGCCGAAAAGCTGCGCGTGCGCCGCCAGTAGCCCATGACGATAAGGATGGCGGCGAGCGCGAGGATCTGCCCGATCTCGACGCCGACATTGAACGAGAGGAGATTGACGATCAGCCCATCCGGGGACAGCGAGAAGTCTTGTAGCTTGGTCGCAAGGCCGAAGCCGTGGAACAGGCCGAAGATCAGCACCGCCGCCTTGGTATTGGGCTGGACGCCGAACCATCGCTGGAACGCGCCGAGGTTGTCGAGCGCCTTGTAAACGACCGACAGGCCGATGATCGCATCGACCAGATAGGCGCTGACATTCGTGCCCATGAGGACGCCCGCGATCAGCGTCGTCGAGTGACCGATCGCGAACAGCGTCACATAGGCGGCGATGTCCTTCATCCGGTAGAGGAAGAAGATCACGCCGAACAGGAACAGCAGATGGTCGTAGCCCGTCACCATATGCTTGGCGCCGAGATAGAGGAACGCGCCGATCTGTGGCCCGCTCGTCTGTTCGATATAGCCCTGATCGCCCTCGGCGACGCCGTGCGCGAAAGCCGCGCCAGCGAAGGAAAAGGCCATCAGGGCAAGGAGGACCGTGCGGCAAATCGCCGGAGGTCTGGCCCGTAAGGAATTCATGACATGACTTTCCTGAGCGCCGGACGGGCAAGCGGCCCGCCAGGCACATGCCTGGAGAAACGGCGCGAAACAAACCCGCACCGCGTTCACGCGGCGGCTGCCGCATCAGGCTCAGGCGGCGGGTGGCTCGAGCAGCGGCGCGAGAACGGCCGATGGCAGTTGCGGTTGGTTGTGCGGCCAGTGTCGGGGCGCTCGGTCAAGCCTCGTCGCCGGGACCGGCGCCGCATACGCGAGCCGGTCGACGAGCAGATGAACATGGGCGCTGGTCCCGTCCGATTCATGATCGGTATCGGGCGCATCGCTAGGGCTATGGCCATGCCCGGCATGATGATGTTCGGCCGTGAGCGCGTGATCGTGGCTGATCGACGCGATCGGACCGCCGTGGGAGAAAGCCAGCGTCAGCACGAACAGCAAGGAAAGTAGCCGGACGATCAACATAGCAAGGTCGAGAGACCTTTCCTTCCAAAGTGTTCTTAAGCCCGAATCCTGCGAACTTCGCAATTCCTGACCGCGCTTATCTGCGAATTATTCGCAAAAAGGAAGCTCTGGATCAATCCTGGAGCAATTGCAGCTTCTGCGCTTGCCCAATCACCCGCCGCACGCCCTCGGGCGACCATGCCAATCCGCCGCGCGGCGTTGGCTCACGCAGATCTCGGGTCAGCCAGGACGCAATGTCCCGTAACGAGGAATCCGGATGCGTTTTCAGGCGATCGGCGACAAGCCGCGCGACCCGCGTATCAGGCGGCAGGCGCGGTGCCTGGTCAAGGATGATTGCATCGGCATAGCCGGCCTTTACCAGGGCTCGGCACGCTTTCACCAGAGTTCGCTCGCTGAACGAGCGCACGGGTGGCGTGATGGCGCGGATTTGCCGTAGGACTAGTGCCCAAGGCAGATGCGGCCGCAATCTGGCAACCGTCGGCAACCAGCGGTGCCGATCGTCGATCAACTCATTGAGATAGCGTTCCTTGAGGCTGTAGCGGATATCGGCGATCGCCGCCGGATCGCGTGCGCGCATCTTCGGGTTTCCAGGTTTAGCTCCTCGTGCAACGGCCGCCTTAAGACCGGCGCGGGTCCGCTCGCGGATCAGCGCACGCTCGAACTCCGCGAAGGCGCCGAGCATTTGCGTCATCAGCATGCCCTGCGCGCTCGATGTATCGATCGGATCGTTGATCGAGCGAAAATAGGCGCCCTTCCCCCTCAGGGTCTCCACGATCTCGAGCAGATGCGAAAGCGATCGTGCCAAACGGTCGATCCGAACCACCAGCAACGTATCGCCATGCCCGACGCGTGCGAGCGCACGCGCGAGGTTCGGACGATCGCGGCTGCCCCCGCTCGCCTTGTCCTCGAGGATCACCGTGCAGCCTTCGGCGCGCAGCGCACTGAGCTGGATGGCCGTGTCCTGCTCGTCGGTCGAGACCCGCGCGTAGCCGATCAAAGCCATTTGTCACATTCCATATAACGGGGTCAAACGACCGGTTGTCCCCGTACGATAGAGTTTTGAGCAAGTGGCGGCTGGTCTTGATCGCCATGAACGCGCGCCGGTGATCCAAGGAGAGAATGTTGCGCGCCGCGCCAGCGCCTATACCCGTGAGGGATTGAGCCCCCTCCCCACTCAAAGGTTCAAAAGCGCCCCAATCCGCGACTTTCCGGCGCTTTGCCAATGCCAGTCCAGTGGTTTGGTATCGGAGTCCGGAGGTTTGGGGTCAGCCTGACGCGCTACATCGCGGGAAACGCTGGAGTCCGGTCGTATAGGGAAACCGACACTTGTAGCCCACCTTATAAAGAACGGTCAAATCTGCTTATGTGATAAGTGCAATTATCACGGGTCCATGCAAAACAACGTACGAGAGAGGAAACCAACTACTGACTTTGGTTTCTCGGCGTGGCATCGTCGGTTACCCATGGCCCGCGACGACAACCCTCCCGCCGATGACCCTTTTCTCCTGCTGGGGCGCCTCGACGGCCGCCTGCAGGGTAGCACAAGCGCGGACATCTTTCTCGCCCGTTCGCGTCTTGAAGGAGCCTCCGCCCTTTGCGGCCTCGCCGGCGTGCCGATCGCAGTGAGAGACCTGCAAGACTGGATCGCGGGCCGCACGCCCCCTCCCCGCTCGTCCGAGGGACTCAACGATCCGATCTCGGTGGCGGCCATCTTCCACATCGCCCTCAGCCGGGATGAGGACCTCAGCGACCCACTCGCCCGCGCGACGCTGAATGCGCTACGTTCCGTTTTGGACGATCGCGCTGAAGCGGAAACCTATGCGACGTCGGACCTCGCCCATTTCGGTCCACTTTGGCGGCAAGTGCAGGCGGCCGCAGACGCCCCCTTCCCTACTGGCGACCTCCTCAGCGTCGCGGACCGCATCTTCGAGCTGGCCGCATCCACCGAGCCAGCGCCCACAAGCGGATGGGATGTAGTTAGTCTCGATGGTCGGACGCTCAACCTTCCACCGCGCGGTCGCGACCGAAACTGGCTGCTTGCGGTCGCCGTGCCACGGATGCTCTACCGCGCCGGCTTCACCACGCGGGTCATCCCCTCTTTTATCCTGCTGCCAAAGTACCTGCCCCCCTCCCCCGCTGAGCTCGCCAGGCTGATGGTGCAGGCGATTGGCCGAACGGCTCAGACGGGGCTTCGGGAACTGGCTTCCCTCGAACGTGCGGCGGCGCGCATCCAATTGGATCTCCAGGCCACGAAGCGGAGCAAGGCTCCCCTGCTCGCTCGGCTCCAACTCTCCTACCCGGGACTTCAGCCCGCCGCGGTCGCGCGCCTTTTGAAGGTGACGCCCCAAGGTGCCCGCAAGCTCCTGGCGTCGGCCTCGTCCGCGTCACGCCCAGTGCTGATCTAGTACCGCTCGGATTGCCTCCTCCGCATCCTGGCGGGACGCTCCGCCCTTGCTCAGCAGGGTCAAGCGAATGCCCTTCCGGTCGGCGCCCTCAATCCGGAGCACCGGCTTCCCGGTTGAACTGGAGATGGTCTCCGGCTTTCCTGACCTCTTGGGGGATCCTGACCTCTTGGGGGGGTCTACCGCCAAGGTGAGCGCCTTGATCACATCGAGAACCGGCAGCGCCTCGCCGCTCGCCGCCTGCGCTTCGGAAAGCCGCGCTGCCTCCTTGTAGGCCCTCGCCTTACGGTCCTCCGGCTTCAGAAGGCCCTTAAGGGCCATCGCGTTGCGAATGCCAAGATCCTGCGGATTCACGAACGCCCGGGTCAGCTCCTCTGGCAGGCGCGCCAGATCGAGGTAGCGGGTCAGCCAGCTCTCGGAGACCTTGAGCCTCTCGGCCATGGTCTTCTGGCGGCCGTCGTAATAGGTGTCGAGCGCGCGCAGATAGTCCCTCGCCCGCTCAAGGTCAGTCAGGTCATCACGAGCCCGGTTCTCGATGTCGGCGAGTCGGAAAGCTTCCTCGTCCCCGATTTCGCGCACATCGACCAGGAACTTGAAGTCAGGATAATTGTGGGTTCTCAGCCAGGTGATCGACCAATGCCGCCGCGCTCCACAGATCACTTCGAAATCGAAGTCAGGATCGCCTGAGACTCGCCGCACGATCGCCGGCATCTCCTGGCGCCCCTGCGCCTTGATGCTCTCGATCAGATCGGCGCAGCGTTCCTCGGTAAGCAGCGCGTAGTCGCGGTTGTGGCCTGCCCACATTCGACAGCGCGCCGGATCGACAAGCTCATGCGTGCGATTGACGATCGCGCCGGAAGCAAGGTCTGCAAGCCTATTCGAGCGCCCCGTCAGCACGTTTGAAGCGAGGCCCGAGCGACGCGGTGGCGGAGTCTCCTCGGACAGGTCGATGCCCGCCGCCAGATCGGCCGCGAAGCCGGTGTTTTTCCTGCTCATTCGAGCCTCCCTCTAGCGAATTGCACGCGTGCAATTGTTCCTTGTTCTCGCAAAATTGCACGCGTGCAATTTCGGACTTTCACGCCAGCGCAGCCTTGCGCAACGCTGCCTGATGGCTTGGCCACATCGACCTGATATCGACTTCGATCTCCGCGTTCACGCCGTCGAGATAACCAAGGCAGCGATTGCGAACGGCCGAGCTGGTCGCAGGGCCATCAAGCTCATACACGGTCATCAGCCGGGCGGTTGCATTATCGATCTCGGCCGAATCCTTGAGTGGTGTCCGCACCATCGCATGCCCGAACAGCGTCCGCATCAAATGCAGCAGCTCCTTTTGCATCGACTTGTTCTCGTCGACCTTGGAGCCGACGAACCGCAAGAACTGAAGCTCCGGCGCCAAACCACGCTCGGCCAGCTGCTCGATTGTCTCATCAAGCATCGACAGGAATGCCGCCGTTGACGAGAAATCCATGACCGTCGGCGGCACCGGAACGACCAGAGCGTTCGCCGCGCGGAGAACCGACAGCGAGATGGCGCCCAGCGCCGGCGGTGGATCCATCACGATCACGTCGAAACGATCCGAAATACTCTCGACCCCCTCCTTCAAGCGGTCGAGAAGCCCGTCGCTTCCCCGCGCCATGCGCGCGGCCAGTTCATACTCCGAGTTGAACAGGCGGAGGTTCGCCGGGATCAGCTCGAGGCCATCGAAATGCGTCTTGCGCAGTGCGTAATCGAGCGATGACCGCTCGCCCTCCCGGAGAAACGGATAGAGCGTATCGTCCTCGCCGAGGTCGAGATCGGGAACGTAGCCGAACAGCGTCGTTGCAGAAGCCTGGCTATCGCAATCGACGAGGGCAACGCGATAGCCCCGGATCGCAAGATATTGGGCAAGGTGGACCGCTACCGTGGACTTGCCCACCCCGCCCTTGAAGTTCTGGACGGCAACGACACAGCACGGATCAGTTGGCGCCCGATAGGGACGGGTTCCGAACACCCCTCGCATGTCATTCAGCTGAGCCAGCGTATATCGTTCGCGTCGATTGGTGTCGGTCCGCGATGGCTCGGGAAGGCGCCCGTCCTTCTCCGCATCGCGGATCGCCGCCGGCGTTCGACCTACCAACTCGGCCGCCTTGCTGATCGTGAAGGTCGGCTCGCGCCGGTCATCAGCCCGCGCACTACGGGCTGAATCGCGCAGCTTCTCAAGCACTGACGAAGTTCGACTCGCAAGCGTCGCAACCGAGACGATCCGCTCGGCTTCCTCTATCTCGAGTCCGTTAGCCACATGACTACCTTTCGCAATTCGGCGTGTGGTACACCGACTTGCGCTTTTCGGTCAAGAAATGACGAACTTTCGAAAGTCGTCGTACCGTGAAGCCGCCATCGGGCTCGTTTTACCCGTCATCCTGACTCGGTGGGGGTCATCGAAATTGCACGCGTGCAATTCCTGCTCTCAGGGACGTCCCCGACGGTTGACCCAGCCCTCGCAGAATCCCTTCCAAGACGCGACCATCTTGGCACCCCGGACCTTTCCAAGGCGCTCACCCATATGCTCGCGATAGGCATCCGCGATCATGTTGATGTCCCAGCCACCGCCATGTGCACGGCCGATCGCCAGGAGTTCATCCTCGCCAAAATGAAGCGACCCACGCGGGAACGTCTTCTCCTCCGGCTTGGCTTTGGGAAGAACCTTCTTTGGCGCCGAAATCATCCCCTGCCCTGCCCGCGCGACGCTCACCGTCTCCACGCTACCGTCACGCCTCGATTCGCGTCCCGATGAGTGCCGATTTAGCTCATCCACCGTCTCGATGACCTCGGGTGCGCCCTTTGGCTCGAAGCGGAACTCCAGCTCGGTGACCGTCCGCCCCTGCCGGATCTCCCGCCACTCCACCCTGAAATGGGCCAGCTGATCGATCTCGGCCTTCGCCTTTTCCAGCACCTTCCGCCGCAACTGGGCGAAGTCAGCATAGACCTCCGGCGGAATGCCGAGCGCGGCGCGGAGCGCTTGCATGTCGCCCTTCCATGTGGCCTGCCTCCGATGCAGCCGGAGCGCGCCAAGCTCATAAAGTTTTAGAGCGTAGCTCGATCTGAAGCCAAGAACGGCCTGCCGGTTGAGCACCGCATAGGTCTCGGAAGCCTGGATGAGCTTCCGCGCGTCGGGCGTGAACTCCCATTCGATCCAACCCGCCTCGCCACCGTCCTCCTCCGTCTCCTCGCGCGATCGCGAGATGAGCGAAAAGCGGAGCGTGGCCTTCTTCCCTCGCCACGATTTGTCGTCGACTGCGAACAGCGTGCGATGGAGCTCCTCCAACATGTCGCTGATACGCTCATTGCCCTTGTGACCCCGGCGGATGTCTGCCTTGCGCATGCGATGCGGACGATCCTCCCAGGCATCCCCGCCCGCCGTAAGGATCATCAGCGCAAGCAATCGCGAGGCTGTCAGACTAAGAGACTCGCCCTTGACGAACTTAACCTCGATGATGTTGCCTGGTTTGGCGAACTGATCGCCACCTTTGGCCTTCAGCGCCGCCGCAACTCGCATCGCACGGCCTGGCGATGCTTCCTCGCCGCTCTGGTCTACTGCCTCGTCTATTTGGCCAGCGTCGGTTTCCATGCCATAATTACGATCAGTTGTGAGTCTCCGGTGCCTAGTTGCTGCCTGACCTGACCTCGTCCGTCAAGTCAGGTCAGGATCATCCGCCGCCCGGCCTCCCCCAATCGGTCAGGACAAATTTGCATGGCTGTGGGCAAGAATTCGAGGAACGCTGCCGAGTCGCGCGGCGCCCCCCAAACAATGCTCGCGAACCGCCTTTCCGATCGCTTCGTCGATCAGGGCGCCTCAAAACTAGGCCGAAGCACGCCAAGAATGACGCCCCCCCCCAATCGGTCAGGATTGCCCCAGCAGGTCAGGTATCGCCCCCCAACGGGACAGGTTGAAGCCCCCAATGGGTCAGTCAAACACCCCCGTCCGGTCAGGCAAAACGCCGTAGTCCGTTGATTTCTATGAGCTTTTCGTGCCCTGAATCTGAATCTTTTGAATCACGAATCCTTCCGCTGCGAGCAGCGGCGTTTTTAAAGATGATTCTTTGAGGAAGTTCACCCGAGTCGCACCCGTCGACAACTGGCACGTCGCTGAGGAGGGGAGAGGGGTCTAGGCTGGCGAGCAGGAGGTGAACCCATGCCGCTTACAGCCAAGAGGCCCACGCAGGAACTAGTCGACATCGTCGGGGCGCTCGGTGGTACCTGGAGCGGCTATATCGCGATGTGCCGCTGCCCAGCTCATAGCGACAGCGATCCAAGCCTGTCGATCCGCCAAGGTGATCGCGGGATCCTCGTTACCTGCTTTGCCGGATGCTCGCGAGAAGACGTCCTGCGGGAACTCCGCCGGGTCCGACCAGATCGCCACTATTCGGCACCCGAGGCAACCGGTCCGCAGCGCCCGGCCAATGTCGAGCGGCTCTGGGAGCAGGCTGGCGATGTTCGAGGCACCTTGGCCGAGCGCTATCTCGCTCGCCGCAACCTCCTTCCGCCGCCACGCGAGGTGCGCTTCCATCCGCGGTGCCCGTACATGCCGAAGCCGAAGACCATATTCGAGCCTGCCCTGCTGATCGCGGTGCGCGAGACCCGTCAACTGGTCGCCATTCAGAGGATTTTTCTCGACCCCGCGACCGCCGACTATACGCGCAAGGTAATGCTTGGCACGCCTGGGAACGGCTCGTGGCGGGGCGGGGAGGGGGGCACCATCCTTGCGATTGCCGAAGGCTTCGAAACCGCAGATGCGTTCGCTCGTCTCAACGCCATCCCCTGCTGGGCTTCTCTCGGCGCACGGCGGCTCGATCAACTGGTCATCCCGTCCGCGATCGATACGCTGCTCATCGCCCAGGACAATGACGCCGAAGGCCGACGCGCCGCCGACAAGGCGGAAAACCTTTATCGACGGCCGGGTCTGATTATCCGCCGGGCACCGCCCCCGGCAAAGTTCAAGGATTGGGCGAAAGCCCTCGACGCCACCGTCCAGCGCATCAGCGCCTAGGCGCTCGGCGCCGGAAGAGGGGAGGGGGATCGAGAGCGTGATGCTGCTGAGGGTGCAGCCACGCAGGAGATTCCGAGATGACCGACCTCTTCCACGCGGCCGATGGCGCCGACCATCAAGCCGCGCGTCTTCTCCTTCCGCACCTCGCAGCGGACAGCGTCATCAGCCGCCGCCTGATCAACGATATCATGGTCACTGCTTTCGGCGGGTCCGACGCCGACGGTCGCTGGACTCAGCGCACGAGCTTCGAGGTCCTCGAACATGCGCTCGCCCTACACCTCCGCTCAAGCTGCCAGGGCTTGAATTCTTTTGCTGAAGTCAGCGGCCTGGTCGCACTTTCGGAGAGGCTCCCGACCCAGACGGTGCGGAGCGAGGAGCAACTCGACTGGCAGCAATTTTCAACGCCAGTCGACATCGCCGCCGTCGCGGTCCTGCTTGCGGACGTCCAGCCCGATGACGTCATCCTCGAGCCGAGCGCCGGCAACGGACTGCTTGTCGCTCAAATCGGGCAGCACAAAGCCCTCCACCTCAACGAGCTCGATCCCCTCCGCCGTGGGCGGCTGCACCACGTCTTCCCGGAGGCTACGATCTCCGGCGAGGATGGCGCAACGATCAACTCGACCTTGGCTGCTGCCGAGCGACCCTCGCTCATCCTCATGAATCCGCCGTTCTCGCGCTCCCTCGGGCGTGGCGCCGACGACTATGCGGCGGTCCGCCATCTACAGGCTGCGCTTCGCCGGCTGCAGTCGGGGGGACGTCTGGTTGCGATCATGCCTGATTGGTTCGGACCCAGCGCCAGAATGCGCGACCAGTACGAAACGGTGCTGCGCAACGTCACCGTCCAGACCTCGGTGCGGCTCGAAAAGTGCTATTTGAAGCACGGGACCTCGATCGCCGTCCGACTGTTCGTGATCGACAAGGTCCCCGGCAAGGCGCCGCCTTCCGTAATCCAGCGCTCTTCCGTGGCCGAGCTTCTCGATGCGCTGCGCGTTCCCGCAAGATCGAGGGCCCGTCGAGACGAGTGCGTGCCTGCGCCAAAGCGGTCGGGCGGCGTCTCGCTTTTTCGCGCGGTCAAGAGCAGCCGCCCAGAACCGCGGACCTTTCACGCACCCGTTCGTAACGATGTGCTCCCCGTCGAATATGAGAAGCTCGCGACGCCTGCACCGCTCCTCGAGCAGACCGGCGTCTATCTTCCCTACCGTCCAAGCCGCATCAGCTTCGCCACCGCCGGCGAACATCCGACCGCGCTGGTCGAATCCGTGGCGATGGGATCGATCCCGGCGCCGGTCCCCGACTATGTCCCGTCGCTACCCGAGCGCACCGTCGCCGAGCGCCTGCTTTCCGCTTCCCAGCTCGAAACGGTCGTCTATGCGGGGCATGCCTGGGCGCAGACGATCCCCGGTCGCTTCAAGCCGAACAAGGAAGGCGTCGGCTTGACCCTTGCCGAGGACGGCGACGCCTATCGAAAAGGCTTCTTCCTGGGAGATGGGACGGGTACAGGGAAGGGCCGGCAGATAGCAGCCTGCATTCTCGACAACTGGCTTCAAGGCCGTCGCCGCAACATCTGGGTCACCAAGAACGCCCCCCTTCTCGAAGATGCGCGCCGGGACTGGACTGCGCTCGGCGGTCTCAGCGGCGACATTCAGCCCATCTCCAACTGGAAGATCGACGAGCCGATCAGGCTCGATCAGGGTGTCCTCCTCGTCACCTATCCCACGCTGCGCTCGATGCGCGGCGATCACAGCCGGCTGAAGCAGATCGTCGATTGGGCGGGGGCCGACTTCCAAGGCGTGCTGGCGTTCGACGAGGCTCATGAAATGGGCGGCGTCGCGGGCGGGGAGGGCGCCCTTGGCGCCAAGGAAGGATCGCAGCAGGGTATCTGCGGCGTGCTTCTCCAGAACCAACTTCCCAGTGCGCGCGTGCTCTATGCCTCTGCGACCGGCGCGTCCGACGTCAACAATCTCGCATATGCGGTCCGCCTCGGTCTCTGGGGACCGGAGACCGCCTTTGCCGATCGCGAGCAATTCATCAGCGGCATCCGCAAGGGCGGCATCGCGGCGATGGAGCTAGTTGCTCGCGATCTCAAGGCGACCGGTCTCTACATGGCCCGAGCCTTGAGTTTCGCGGGCGTCGAGTACGAAATTCTGCGGCACGAGCTGACCCCGGCCCAGATCGAAATCTATGACACATATGCCGACGCCTGGTCGATCATCCACCAGAACATGGAACGGGCACTCGAACTCACCGGCGTCGTCGACGGGCTGGAAAACGCCACGCTGAACAGCGGTGCCAAGGCGTCGGCCCGCTCGCGCTTCGAATCCACCAAGCAGCGCTTCTTCGGACAGGTGCTGCTGTCCATGAAGCTTCCGACCGTGATCGCCGCCGTCCGCCAACATCTCGCAAACGGCCAATCGGTCGTACTACAGCTAGTTACCACCGCAGAGTCGATCCTGGATCGTCGTCTCGACGCGCTGAGCCCCGACGAGCGCGCCGAGCTCGAGATCGATCTGTCGCCTCGCGAATATGTGATCGACTATCTCGAGCGCGCCTTCCCGACGCGGCAGATGCGCATTTTCACGGACGATACCGGCACGCAGCGTTCCGTGCCCATGGAAGACGAGGCGGGAAATCCCGTTTACAACCCGGAGGCCGAGGCCGCCCGTTCACAGCTCATTGAAGACCTGTGTGCCTTGCCACCAATCACCTCCGCACTCGACGGCCTGCTAGAGCAGTTCGGGCATGATACGGTCGCCGAAGTGACGGGGCGGACCAAGCGGCTTGTCTCGATGGCCGACGGCCGCCAGAAGCTGGAAACCCGCTCGACCCGGACCAGCCAGGCCGAGGCGGCCGCCTTCATGCAGGGCCGCAAGCGGATCCTCATCTTCTCCGATGCCGGCGGGACGGGTCGGTCATACCATGCGTCGCGCGACGTGCCGAACCAGGAACAGCGCGTCCACTTGTTGCTGGAGCCCGGCTGGCGCGCCGACCGGGCCATCCAGGGCCTGGGCCGCACCCATCGCACGCATCAGGCGAGCACCCCGCTCTTCCGGCCGGTGACAACCGATTGCAAGGGCGAGCTGCGCTTCACGAGCACGATCGCGCGCCGCCTCGACAGCCTGGGCGCTCTTACCCGCGGCCAGCGCCAGACCGGCGGGCAAAACCTCTTTGATCCCGCCGATAATCTCGAGAGCGAATATGCCTGCGCGGCGCTCGTCAGCTGGTTTCATCTGCTTGTCGGTGGCAAGCTGACCAGCGTGTCGCATAGCGAGTTCGAAAGCCGAACCGGGCTAGAGCTCTGCGATAAGGACGGAGTCATGAGGGATGAGCTTCCGCCCATCCAGCGCTGGCTCAACCGGATCCTGGCGCTCCCGATCGCCCTTCAGAACAAGATATTCGATGAGTTTCTTTCTTTGGTCGAAACCCGTGTTTCGGCCGCGCGCGACGCCGGGCGTCTCGACCTCGGAGTCGAGACGATCCTCGTCGACACCGCGACGCTGGTGGATGACACACTCTTGCGAACCGATCCGGTCAGTGGGGCGACATCACACCTGCTCACGATCGAGATCGCTCATCGCAGAACGCCGGTCGCGCTGGACCGCATCCTCCATATCGCGGACAGCGATGCTACAGCCGAGTTCCTGATCAACGGGAAGTCCGGCATGGTCGCGTTGCAGACCCGTGCCCGCGCTCTCATGGAGGAGAAAGAGGGAACGCCCATTCCGCGTTTCGAGCTTATGCGGCCGACACGGCGTGAATACATGCGGGAGCAGGAGCTGTTCGAGAGCGCCTGGACGCCGATCGACCGCGACGCTTTCTGTCGAAAGTGGCTCGAAGAGGCAGAAGTTGCAGCGAACAAGGTCGACACCGAAACCATTCGGCTCGCGACCGGCTTGCTGCTCCCGATCTGGTCCGCGCTGCCGAGCGATCATCTCGTGGTCAACCGGATCGCGGACAAGGCTGGCAACAGCTGGCTCGGACGCCTCGTCTTCGACGAGCATGTCGTGCAACTCTTCACAAGGCTCGGCATCGACCGTGCCGAGAACATGCCACCCGCGGATATCATCAAGTCTGCCTCGTCGGGACGCAGCGTCGATCTGACCAGGCCGTTCCCGATGACGATCAAACGCTCCCTGGTGAACGCCTCTCAGCGGATCGAACTGGTCGGTGCACCGTCGCAGCAACTCGCATGGCTTAAGGCCCTCGGTTGTTTCACCGAGGTCATCCAGTACCGAACCCGCATCTTCCTGCCCATGGCAACGGCCGGCGACACGCTCGATCGCATACTGCGCGCCGCTGCCTGAGGCGGCCAACGCGCATGCGGAATAAGCCACCGCGAATATTCGCAGGATTGAAAATTCGCGTTGTGCGCCCACATCTTAGCGATCGTTCAACAACGGAAAGGAGGTGGTCAGATGTCTCATTGTCATATGCCGCGTGCGGCAGTTCTCATGAGCAAGACCTCCGCCTCGGGAGTCCGGCTCGGCTGAGCTGCCCGTTCAGGCAGGACAATGGAAGGGTCGTCCGAAAGGGCGGCCCTTCGTTTTTGTGCGCGCGTCTCTAAGCATGAGGCGACCGAGAGCGAGCACGGGGGGGGGCGGCGTCCACCCTCCCGGAGCGCTCTGAGCCAGAGAGAGGGAAGGGGGGTCGGGAATGGTGTCCGGAACTTGCCGGACGCCATCAGGAGTTTCCCCCGTGATCCAGACCGTCAAACTCAGCAAGCTGCGTCTCTCACCAATCAACGTTCGCACAGCGCCGGACGAGCAGCTCCAGATCGGGCCCATGGCCGCGAGCATCGAGGCCAAGGGCGTCCTGCAGAACCTTCTCGTCACTCCGGCCAAAAAGCCGCGCGGGACCTATGAGGTGTTCGACGGCGGCCGCCGTTGGCGAGCGCTCCGTCTTCTGGCGGAGCGCGGTACGATCTCCGAGGCGGACTACGACGTGCCTGTCATGGTGCTGACGGGGGAGGATGCCGAACTCTCCGAGACTTCGACCGCCACCAACTTTCATCAGCTGAAGATGACGCCGGCCGAAGAATGCCGCGCTTTCCAGCACTTCATCGGCAAGAGCGGCGACATCGATGCGGTTGCCAAGCGGTTCGGCGTCACCCGTCGCTTCGTGGAGGGTCGCCTGCGGCTCGCCTCGCTCGCCGAGCCGATCTTCGAGGCGCTGAGCAAGGGCGAGATCACGCTTGATATCGCCAAGGCATACGCCTCGACCGAGAACCGCGAGAAGCAGCTCCTGGTCTGGAACACGTATAAGCACAGTGAGGTGACCGCAGACACGATCCGCCGGGTCATTGAAAACGAGACGCTCAAAGCCAGCGACCCCATCGCGATGCTGGTCGGCGAACCGCGCTATCGTACTGCCGGCGGCAAGATCGACGGCGACCTTTTCACAGACGGCAACGACCGTTGGGTCAATCCGGAGATCGCCCATCGTCTCGCCGGCGAGATCATGGAGGCCGAGGCCCGGCGGATCGGTGAGGAGACTGGGCTCGCCTGGATCCGCCCGATCGCCAGCAACTACACGCACAATGCCGCCCACGGGCTCTACCGCGTCATTCTTCAACCGCCGGAACTGACCGCGTCCCAGAGTGCTCGGCTTGCCGAAATCGCAGAGCGTCGCGGTGCTCTCGAAGCCGAGATGCAGGATGCGGATCTTTCTGAGGAGGCGGTCAAGGTGCTCGACCAGGAAGATGATCGGCTGATCGCCGAGGCCGAGGCAATCGAGAATCGCCCTCCGGTGTTGCCGGACGAGCTGAAAGTCCATGTGGGAGCGTTCCTCGTCCTCACCCCTCAAGGCGAGATGCGGCTCGATTCGCAATATTACAGCGAGCAGCAAATTCTCATTGAAAAGCCGCGCGAACCGGTCACGGGCGAGGATGATACTGCTCGTGACGGCGAGGCGGGTCGGGAAGAGTCGCCGACCGGAGGATTTCGCGTCGCCGATCGTGGTTCCGCGCAGCCGGACCGTCGGCCCGAGGCGGTGGCGCCCGGCGGAAAGCCACTCAGCGGGCGGCTGTACGATGAGCTTGCGATCCAACGACGCGACATCCTGGCGTCGTGCCTCCTAGCGCAGCCCGCACTGGCGCTAGACTTCGCGCTGTTCGTGATGATCGACGCCCGGATGTGCTCATCCGGCGGTGCCACCGACAGCGCCGTCAAATACGGCACGACGATTCGCGCGATGGGTCCGCAGGATCCCATGGTCGGAGACATGCCCAGCTCCCGCGCACGGGCCTACCTGGCGGAAGCTCATGATGGTCTCGACGCCGCGTGGACTGAGCATGACAGCGAGGTGGATCGTTTCGAGGGGTTCCGCGCTCTCGATGATGACAGCAAGGCGAACTGGCTCGCTTATATCGTCGCGCTGTCGCTCGAAGCGAAGCCCGGCCCGTCCAATGCCCAGGTTCCGCTTCACAACCGGATCGCCACGATCCTCGAGGTTGACGTCGCGGGCTGGTGGCGGCCGACCTCGGAGAATTTCTTCGACCGCGTGAACAAGGGCACCATCCTCAGCCTCCTCCACGATGTCGGGGGGCCGGCGCTCACGGCCCGTCACGCTTCGCTCAAGAAGACCGAGATCTCCGAAAGCTGCCAGAAGCTGTTCGCCGGTGAGTCGATCGTCGAACCTGAGGTCAAGCAGGCCGCGCTCGCCTGGGTTCCCAATGCGATGCGGTTCCTCGACGATGCCAACGCTACCGTCATCGATCCCGCTGATGACGGCGATGCCGAAGACCCGTCCAATGACGCAGAACGCGGCTCGCAGGCCGAGGGCGGCGAGCTCTTCGAACCGGTCGAGGCCTGACCACCCGGCCACAGCGATCCGAACAACCGCGAGAAACTGGCCGTCGGCGCGCCCGCGCCGGCGGCCATCCCGTCATGCGACCGGAGCACATCACCATGCGCGCCAAATCGACACCGAGCCGCGACGTCGCGGCCGAGATCACCAGTCTCATCATTCGCAAACTGGAGGAAGGGGTTGCGCCCTGGAGCCGACCGTGGCGCGTCACCGGCGCCGGGGGCAGACCGCTGCGGCACTGTGGCACGCCATACACCGGCATCAACACCATCTATCTCTGGGCGATCGCCGACGCGAATGGCTATCGATCCCGTTATTGGATGACTTACCGCCAGGCCGAGGCGCTTGGCGCAAATGTCCGCCGCGGCGAAAGCGGCTCACTCTCAGTCTATTATTCCAACTTCAAAAAGACCGAGGCCAATCCCGTTACGGGCGCCGAGACCGAAAAGAATATCCGGTTCCTGCGGCACTATGTCGTCTTCAACGCCGATCAGATCGACGGACTTCCAGCCTATTTCTATCCCGGATCCGAGATCATCGATCCTGGCGACCCATCCGACCGCCAAAGCGCGATCGACGCCTTTTTCGGAGCCGTCCCCGCCGAAGTGCGCCACGGTGGCGATCGCGCCTTCTTCCACCCGACTTTCGATTACATCCAGATGCCGCACCAGCGGTCCTTCAGGACGATGGACCACTATGCTTCGGTGCGCGCACACGAGACGACGCATTGGTCGGGCGGCACCGCCCGCCTCGCGCGGACGTTCGGCAAGCGGTTCGGGGACCAGGCATACGCATTCGAGGAGCTGGTCGCCGAGATCGGCAGCGGCCTCATCTGCGCGCAGCTCGGATTGCCCAACGAGCTCCACGACAATCACGCGAGCTATGTCGCCCACTGGCTCGGAATCCTGCGCGCGGACAAGACCGCGATCATTCACGCCGCGGCCAAGGCCGAACAAGCTTTCAACTACCTCCTCGCCTTCAGCAGCGATCATGGGGACGAGGGCGCGCCAGTGTCCGCTTCCATCGATCCGCTGACAGAAGCCGCCTGACCCCTCCCGCTTGCGAAAGGACCCCTCATGGGTTGGCTCACCATGCCCTTTACATCGATGGGCGGTCACGCCTCGGCAAAGGCCTATCTCGACGACCAGTTCACCTATAGCCGCGAGGTCGATGGGGGCACCTCGGGTCTCAGGGTGCTCGCCTCGTCCTGCCCACGAAACCGCACCTACTATGCCGCTGTGCAGGTGATGACGAACGGCGCCGGCGGCGAGGTGTTCGCGATCATCTGCAAGGTTCTCTGGAACCCAGGCAGCAAGACCCGTGAGCAGTTCGGCTACAAGGATAGTGCGCCGTTGCGGCGCTGAAATGGAGTATCAGTGATGATGAGGTAAGTTGAGAATGCCTCTGCTCGCCGGACTAACCTCGGGCCTCACAAGGTCTGAAATCCCGAAAGGGACGGGGAACAATAGCATGTTCGGAAAAGGCCAGATGCGTCTTAGTCGCAAATGGAGGCGATGACGGTCAGGGCAAGGTGCGTATGGTGAAGGCTACACTGCTTAAATCCCAGTCTGCAGCAATCTATATAGCGATACTGGCGAAAGCGACTGTCACGCCAGGTCCGGATGATGACAGCGGTCTCATGTCTTGGCCGCCTGTTTCTCAGCCCATCCGGTGCGCCTCTCGTCGAGGGGTTTAGTGGACGAACGGGACACCTAACCGCGCCGCATCTCCATTCAGCGTAACTACGGGATGCCCTAAACAGGCGGCTTCTGCCGGCCTGCATGGGTACGGAGCCGCCATATTACTCAAATGCCCGGGGTAATGCCCGGGACATCGACCTCTTCGGAGGCGGCGGTGCAACTGTATAAGGTCTCGAGCGATCGGGCCGAAAGCGGGGAAGACCGGGGGAAGGGCGGCAGCTGTGATTCTTCAACCACCGATCATGGGGTGTGCTGATGCTGCCAGAAACTGTGAAAGGCCGGTTGGAGGCCATTCCGGCGCTCGTTGCGTCGGGCAAAAGGGTGAATGGACTCTATCGTCTGATGGGGTCTCGCCTCCTTTGGGAGGAGGGGCTCCAGAAGATCGGATCCAACAAGGGTGCGATGACGCCGGGTATTGACGGCGAGACCTTCGCGGACTTCGGACCGGAAGACCTCGACCCGATTATCGCCAGCGTGACGGCAGGGACCTATGATCCCAAACCAGTGCGTCGGGTGTTTATCCCGAAAGGCAAGGGCAAACGGCGTCCGCTGGGCATTCCCACGCGCGACGACCGCCTCGTTCAGGAAGTGGCGCGGCAACTGCTCGAACGGATCTATGAACCGGTGTTCTCGAACGCCTCCCATGGATTCCGGCCGGGCCGGTCGTGTCATACGGCGCTTGAACACGTCAAAGCCGTATGGACGGGGGTGAAATGGCTCGTAGATGTGGATGTCGCGGGGTTCTTCGAGAACATCGACCACGACATCCTCCTGCGGCTGTTGCGGAAAAGGATCGATGACGAGAAATTCATCGGCTTGATCGGCAGCATGCTTAAGGCGGGTGTTATGGAAGACCGGGTTCACACCCGGACCTACAGCGGCACTCCGCAGGGCGGTATCGTCTCTCCAATCTTGGCCAACATCTACCTCCATGAACTCGATATGTTCATGGCGGAACGGATCGCGGCTTTCGAGAGGGGGAAGGTCCGTGCCACGAACCCGGAATATGGGCGACTGGCTGGGCGCATCCAGAAACAACGGAAGCGCGTCACCATGCTGCGGGCCAAAGACAATGTCGACGAGGTGAAGGTTGCGGCCTCCTTGGCCAAAATCCAAACCTTACTGCCGCAAAAGCGGTCCATCCCGTCGAGAGACGCGATGGACCCCGGTTATCGCCGACTTCGTTACTGTCGCTACGCGGACGACTTCATGATTGGGGTTATCGGTAGCAAGGAGGATGCACGAAGCGTGTTCGCCGAAGTCAGGGCATTCCTGACCGAGGCGCTGGCGCTCACGGTGTCCGAGGAGAAAAGCGGTATCCGCAAGGCGAGCGATGGAGCCGCCTTCCTTGGATATGAGGTCCGCACATATACGACACGCCAACGGGTTGTCCGGAGCCGACAAGGTTCCGTCAGCTTCCTTCGTAGGCCGCCGTCGGAAGTGATGCAGCTGCATGTCCCTTGGGAGAAGGTCCACGCGTTCGCTTCTGCAAAAGGTTATGGTGATCTGTCGGTGTTGAAGCCGCGTCATCGTAGCCTGCTGCTCAGCTGCAGCGACGTTGAGATCGTCCTAGCTTACAACGCCGAATTGCGGGGTTTTGCGAACTACTATGCTCTCGCCAAGGATGTGAGCTTCAAGCTGAACAGGCTTGAGTTTCTCCAGCGGTGGAGCTTGTTCAAGACCTTGGCCAGCAAGCACAAAACCAATGTGCGAGCGGTCGTGGCCCGCATGAGGACGGGGCAGGAATTCACCATCGGCTACGACGTCGATGGCCAGCCCCGATCGGTCAAAGTCTGGAAACTGGCTCATCTGAAACGTGATCCGGCCACCTCGTCCAGGATTGATATCCAGCCTTGGACGCAGGTGTTCACCCACTCACGTACGGACTGGGTTGATCGTCAGAATGCCAAGCAATGCGAGGCTTGCGGTCGATCCGATGTTCCGTGTCAGGTGCACCATATCCGGGGGATGGCCGATGTTTCGCACCGCGGTTTTGTCGTGAGAATGAAGGTGGCACGCGCCCGCAGGACGGTGGTCCTGTGCGAGCAATGCCACTGGGATACTCACAGAGGCCGCCTGCCCGATCTACGGCAAAGTGATGGTTCGTCACAGTGGAGAGCCGCATGCGGTGAAAGCTGCACGTGCGGTTCGGCGGGGGGATCAGGGCTGACTCCATGAGCAGCACCAATCCTACCCGACTGACGGAGTCGATGGGGCCGTGCGAGGACGGATGCCCCCAGCACATCCTCGACCTGCTGACGCCGACCGACAAGGAGCACGCGCTCGACTGGCGTCGTCGCTGCGCCGAGAACCTGAAACGCCGCTCGCGCAAGGTCGCGGACGGCGATCGGATCCGGCTGGAGCAGCCGGTCACCTTCTCGGACGGCCATGTCGGGCAGGAATTCATTGTCGAGAAGCAGGGGCGCCGAGTGACCCTTCGCGACCCTGAGACCCGCGGCCGCTACCGGATCAGCCGCCTCATGGAGCGGCAATGGCGGATCGTGCCGACGACGAAGACCCACAAGACGATCTTCGCCTGAGTCCTGCCGGTATCATGCTTTCCGAGAAGGATCTGACATGCTTGACCTGAGCACCGGCCTGTCCCCTAAGCGTCTTCTCCTCTGCAGTCGCGAAAACGCGAACCGCGTCGCCTCCCGGCTGTTCGACGAGCGGCCGGGTCGCGTCAGCATCGTGCGCACCACCAATCCGATCCAGCCTTTCCGCGTCTGCACTTGGCCGGCGTTTGGCGAGCGCGTCGAAGTCGAGATGGTGCTTTGAAGCGGTGATCTATCCCTTTGCGCGAGCCGCGAATCATCTCGCCGACGACCCGGCCCGCCCGATGCGAGACGCGAGGCCTGAGTTCGGGCGCCGACTTCCGCTCAGCAGGATAAGGTCGGATCGGCCCACCAAGACGGTCCCTGCTCGAAAGCGGCGTCCAGCTTCACTATCGGACCGTCCGGCGCGTCGGCGACATAGGGGTTGGTGAGCGGCATCCGGGTCGCCTTCAGCCGCCCCTGCTCTCCCGCGACACGGCCGCGGCGTTCGAGCAGATCCTCGAGCCATTCCAGATCGTCGAGCATCGCCACCACGCCGCGCCCGGCCAGGCAGAAATAGATGCAACGCTGGAAGTCGTCGGCGCCATCGTTGGCGAGGATCTCGGACAGCTTTCCCTTGCCGGCGGGGATACCCTCATGAACCCAGCTCACCGCCTCGCGCAGTTCACGAACCGAATAATAGGCGTCCTCGACGTGCATCCCGATCGACGCGTTCGCGATCATCCGGCGCGTCGGCCGGTTCTCGGAATCCAGCGCCGCATCTCGCAGCGTGATGTCGAGGTCGAAGCGCTCGCGGAACGGTGTCGTCGTCATGGCAAATCTCCTGCGCCAAGGAACGTATCGTGAACGCGCCGCGCCGTCAACATCATCACGCCCAGGGAGGCCGCTATGCCGATTGAGATCATGGTGGGGCTGCCGCACCTGAGCGAGGGACCGATCCTCGCCCAAGCTCGCGCATTGCAGCAGCCCACTCTCATTTCCGCGAATGGATTGTCTCGTTGGACCGAACGCCGCGGGTGGCGGGAATGGGACGGGTGGCGGCTTTCCCAGCTGAGAAATGGCAAGGGACTGGCGGCGCTCTGCCTGGACTCGGCCGGATTCGTCGCGGCGGCTCGATACGGCGGCTTCCCTTGGTCGCTCGTCGATTATGTCGCGCTCGCGGCCGCCTTTCCCTTTCGGTGGTGGGCGAGCGCCGATTATTGCGTCGAGGCAGAAATCGCTCGCGACCGCGAAGAGGTCATCGACCGCCTCTCGCGCACGATCCGCGCCAATCTCGACTGTCGCCGTCTCGCCCAGGATCACGGCATCGCCGACACCCTGATGCCGGTCATCCAGGGCCGCCGTCCGGAAGACTATGAGCGCTGCATAGATGCGCTGGGGGGATCGCTGAAGCCCGGGTCGCTGATCGGCGTCGGCAGCATGTGCCGGCGAGACGTCCATGGTCCGGAGGGGGTCATCGCCGTCATCGACCATCTGGATCAGATATTGCCCAAGGGGGTCCGGCTGCACGCATTTGGCGTGAAGGGTTCGGCGCTGCCATACCTGCTTCCGTTCGAGCACCGGGTCGCGTCTATCGACAGCCAGGCATACGGCATCAGCGCCCGCCAGGCCGCCCGCCAGGCCCGTGTATCCAAGAGCGACCGCTTCGTGGCCGACCATATGGCGCGGTGGGTGGCGGCACAGCACGCACGTCTTGCCAGCCACCCTTTGCGCCTGCCGCACCATCGGCCTGCGGAACCCGATCGCGTCCCGACGGACCCTTGGGAAACGGCGATCGCGCAAGCTCGAGCCGAGATCCGCGAGCTCATCGAGAGCGGGGATCTCGATCACGACGAGATGACAGCGCCGTGGATCGAGCAATGGGCGGCCGACATCTACCGCGAGCGGCTCGCCGGCTGATGAGAGGGGAGGGGGGCAGGAATGGGGTGAGCATGAGGCTCGCCAGAGCGAGGCGCCCATCTACGACGGAGGTGGCCCGCTACCCTGCAAGGAGATCGGCCGTGACCGCACCCCAGCCCACCGGAACCACCATGGTCCCACTCGCCCGGATAGCCATCGGCTACAACCCGCGCCGCTATTTCGACAGCAAGAAGCACGACGAACTTGTCGCGTCGCTCCGGCTGCGCGGCATGCTTCAGCCGATTCTGGTGCGCCCGGCGGACGATGGCAAGGATCGCTACATCATCGTCGCCGGCGGGCGGCGGTATCGCGCCGCGCTCGAGGCGTTCGGTGCGGACGGCGAAGCGCCGGTCATCATCCGGGAAATGACCGACCAGGAAGCGCTCGAGGCGGCGATCGACGAAAACGATATCCGGGATGACGCCTCCGAAACCGAGCAGGCCGATGCCGCGGTCCGGGTCCTCGCCGCTTGCCAGAACGACCGCGGCGAGGCCGGTCGACGTCTTGGCTGGTCGCGCGCCAAGCTCGACCGCCGCCTCGCGCTGGCCAACCTTTCGGACGCGGTGAAGCTCGCGCTCGACAAGCGCCGCATCAAGGTCGGCCACGCCGAGCTGCTCGCCGCCGTGCCGGCGGACAAGCAGGACAAGGCGCTCGAGACTATCCTGGGAGCCGGCCTCGACATCGGGAAGACCCGCGACCTCCTCATGCGCGTAACCCAAAACCTTGCCGACGCCTGTTTCGACAAGTCCGAATGCACGACCTGTCCTTTCAACTCCGGGACCCAACGCGCGCTCTTCGAGACCCACGTCGACGATGGCCATTGCACCAACGCGGCATGCTTCCAGCTCAAGACGGACGCGGTCGAGCAGGCCCGTCAGGAAGAGCAGGATCGTTCCGCCGCAGCCGATGACACCCCCGACGAAGGCGACCTCGCCGAAGCTGATGAGGCCGAGGATCAGGAAGATGAGCGCGCGGACGGGGTCGAGGCGACCGCTCGGCGAGCCGCGCTCGCGCCGGGAACTCCGTCAGGTCGGGCGACCGTGCGATCGAACGCGAATGCCAATGGCCCCAGCGTCACCGCGAAGTCGATCGCGGGCCGCACAAGCGATCTGCGGGAGGCAACCTGGCGCACCGCGCTGGCGCGCGGGCTCGCAGACAACGCTTTTGATGCTCGAACCGCCATCCTCGTCGCCGCGCTGACCGGGACGCTCTCCCAGATCAAGTCGGGCACGCTGACGGCGCGAGCCGGCCTTCTCGTCAACCCGTCCTTCCCTGATCTGGACTTCGGGGGCAAAATCAATGAGGTTCGCGAACTTTCCGAGGCCCAGGCGGCAACCGCGCTCTCGGCGATCGGCGCCGCCTACGCCCGCGACGTGCAATCGTTCAGCCATGTCGCCGATCTCGCAAGGGCGTTCGACGTCGACATCCGTCAGGTCTGGCAGGTCGATCGCGGCTTTCTCGAGCGATATACCAAGGACGAGCTGAAGTTCGTCGCCCGGGAGTGCGGGCTGATCTCGCACATGGGCGAGAAGGCCTTCGCCAAGCTTCTCGGCTCCAAGAAGGCCGATCTGGTCACCGGAATGCTGAACGCCGCCGGCTTCGATTGGGCGGGCCGGCTGCCGAGCGCGATGACCCTCGACGGGCAATATGGCGCGGCGCCCGGCGCCGCCCCGATGTCCAGCCGCCGCGTCGATGCGCTCGCCGCCTGATCCACTTTCCTCGCATCCGAACAAGGACGAACGACCATGCTTATCGCAAACCTGCTCCCACTGCTCCACCGCTATTCGCTAGGGTTCGACCTTGTCGCCGGGCCGGACGACACTGTGACCCTGACCGTCATCCCTCGGAAGGTCGAGGGCACGGCGGCCGCCCTCGAGGTCGGCGAGACACGGCCCATCTCGATCACCGCAAGCGCAGCGGAAATCGACGCGGAACTCGCGCGTGGCGCCGACGGCGCACTCGGTCAGCTGATCGCGACGCGCAAGACTCTCGCCGATCAGATCGCCGATCAACGTGAGGCCGCTGAAGCCGCCAAGTTCGCCTCGGCCGAGGCCGCCAAGGCAAGGCCAACACCGGCGCCGGCAAAGACGGCGACCACTTCCGCGTCGCCGGCACCAGCTCCGAGCGCGCTCCCGGCCGAGGCCAAATCGAACGAGCCGGCAAGTCTTTGGTGACGGCCCCGCTTCGGCCCGTGTTCAATCTCTCAGGAGAAGCCCCATGCAGATCAATCACCTTTCGCGCGCTTATCGATATGACGGGATCGACCTTCCGGTTCCGCCCCACCTTGCCGAAGACCCGCAGGGCCTGCGCGCGTATCACGCCACTCTCTATCCCGCGATCCTGAACGCCGAACTGGTCGACGCCGGCGTCACCGCGGGTACCCATGTCACCGAGTACCGCCGCGCGGTCGGCACCAAGGGATAGCCGTGGCGCGCAAGGCCGACGCGGTCCTTCCCGCCGCATCCCGCAAGACACTTCTCGAATGGATCGAGTTCGATGATGGCGACGCTACCCGCTCTCCCGGACCACCCTGCGACCCGCAGGCCCAGGCCCTCCACCTCAAGATCCTCATCGACCCGGCATCGCAACACGGCGAACCGGCCGAGCCCCTCCAGTCTCCCAACGGCTTGCGACTGCCCCCGCTCGGCTGACCTGGCCGGTCGGTCGGTCGTCTTGTCCCGGGAGATCCCGGTCAGTTTCGATCAGCCGCTTGCACGTCATCACAAGCTGATTGGCGGTTGGGTCGCATCGCGCGACCAGACGGCACGGCGTTGCACGCGCGCTGAGGCTCGACGCCGCATCGAGCGCGTTTTCGATAAGGCGGTTCTGGATATTCTCAGGCCGCTCGAACTGGCCGAACTGCGCGTCGCCGTCCTCAACAGCGAGGACATGGACGCGCCGGCCATCGCCATCGTCTGCGACAGTATGGGACAGCTCGACCTCGGCTGGATCGAGACCAGCGACGCCCAGATCGGCTGGCGCGCCGCTGCCTATACCGCGCTCGCCCGGACCATGGGCTCAGCGCTTCCGATCTTCGGCTACGACGATCTCTTCGAAGAAATCTCGATGTACTATTGGGATGGCGAAATCGAGGACAAAGCCGCTCGCGACGCGCTCGTGGCCTATCATGGTGCCGATCCGGAGGATCTTGAAGACACCATCCTTCCCTCTGACATGAATGACAGAAGGCCGGACTGGATGATCGCGGCGAACGCAGCGCCGCTGCGGTCGCTGCCGAACGGCCTGCGCAGCGCGCTTCGCAATCTGCGATGCAGCCACCGGGCGCTTCGGGCCCTGCCGGATGAGAAGAACGCCTGGCATTTCGACGGCGCGACCCTCCACGAATATCTGCCGGACCTGGAGGAGTGCTCGTCATTGCCTCCTCTGACGCTCGTGCCCGTCGAGCAGTTCGCGCGCGAGGTCGACGATGTCGCACGCCACGGCATGGAATACGGTTTCATGGACATCGCCGGCCTCTGCCCGTTGCCGGACGCCGCTCGCGTCACCGATTGGTTCGCATCGCTCGAGGCGGGCGCCCGGCTTCTGCTCGCCGCCCAAGAGCTGATCCAGCTCGATCCCGACACCCTGTGAGGCAGCCATGTCAAAGCATTCGACCCAATTCGAAGCCACCGCCGGCGGGCTGGTGCTGACCAACGCCATCCTGCTTTATCGAACCGAGGCCGCGAGAAGCGGCACGCGCTACGGCGCTCCCGGCCAGGATGGGCGGGCGTTCGCCAGCCTTCATCACATCGAGCATGATGACGACGCCGGGCCGAGGATCGCCGCCGGCACGCCGCTGACACGGGCGCACCTGCGCCAATGGTCCGAGGCCTTGGGTCGCGCCGCCGCGCCCGAGCTCCTCCCGCACAACGTGCTCGTTGCGCACCAGGATCTCCTCGCGTGGTGGATCCCGGCGAAGGTTCGTCCGGCCTACTTCAATCTGAGCACGCCGCTCGCCGGCCTGAAGGCTCTTTCCACCAGAACGGTGGTTTCGGTCCCTTACCCGGCCCACCTGCTCGTTGCCACGAAGCGATCGCTGGGAGTCTACGCGCTTCGAGAGGATGAGCGGCCGACTGCCGACTCTATCGTCTTCCATTCGCCGATCCTCAATGTCTACGCCGACGGCACGCTTTGCTGGGGGAATATCCCGAAGCCCGGAACGCTGTCCGTCTCCGCCATCCCGGACTTCGAGCGGGCATTGTTCGAGTCCTGGTCGACTCATCCCAATCACGGGCAGGACCAGACGGTCTCGGGCAAGGGTGGACTCATCTCCCTCTGGGACGACCTTGCGGCGCGCCGCGCCGCCCGCTTCCCGGTCAGGCGTCTCAAGGCTTTCGCCGTCAAACGTCGGTCGGTTGCGGCATCGTCCCGCAAGGCTATCGAGCCGCTGACGCTTGGCCAACTCATCGAAAGGACGAGACGATGACGGCTCTCGCCGATGACCCCACGGCGGCTGCCTTGCTCGCGGCCGTCCCGTGCTTCCCTGCGCCGCCGAGCGGCAGCTCACCCGGCCTGGACGCGGTACGGGCTTCGCGCGCGGGCCATTGCCTCGCGATCGGCCGAGACGGCGTCTTCCTGATTGTCAGGCGCCCGTGGCTCGAGCTCGATGTGCCTGTCACGCCGCCGATTGCCGCCTACCTTCCCTATGGCAGCGTGGGCGAGCCTCGCGCCAACCTTCGGTGCGGCCTGATACCGCGGGCGTTCTTGGCCCAGATCATCGATCATTTCGGCGCGGCGCTGCCCAATGAGGCGGCCGCCTTCATCGTGTGGGACGAGGACGATCGGCGCTTCCTTCTCGATTTCCCGCAGATCGACCAGGCGACGCCGTCGCGCCTGGTCTATCGGACACCTGTCCTGCCCGGGAACCGCCACATCGTCTGCGATATCCACAGCCACGGCCATGGCCGGGCCTTCTTCAGCGCCACGGACGATGCCGATGACGCTCACGCGACCAAGATTGCGCTCGTCATCGGTCGCCTTGGCGGTCCCGACAGTCCCGAGTTTGCCTCTCGGCTTTGCGCCGGCGGGATGTTTCTTCCGCTCCCGCGCAGCCCCTTCGAAGGATACGGCCATGACGCCTGAAACACGTGATCGCCACTTCCTGCCGGAAGGGCTCCACCACCGCGTAATCAATGTCGTTCTGATCGGGTGCGGGGGAAATGGCGCCCAGATTCTGATGGGCCTCGCCTCGCTCGATACGGCGTTGCGCGCAATTTCGTCGCGATCCCTTCATGTGATCGTGGTCGACGATGACGTCGTAACCGAGGCGAACCTCGGCCGGCAGCCCTTCTACCGCTGCGATCTCGGCAACTCCAAAGCCCATACGCTGACGGAGCGGATCAACCTTGCGCACGGTCTCGCCTGGCGAGCCGTTCACGGCCGAGCGCCCGAGGCGATCGATGTATCGGGGGCGGACATTCTGATCAGCTGCGTCGATACCGCCTCAGCTCGCCGCGCCCTCGGCGCCGCGCTCGGTGGAGGGTCCAAGGCACCCGCCTATTGGCTGGACCTCGGCAACCGCGCCGGCGATGGCCAATACATCATCGGCTGCCCCGCCGCTGCCCATCGCCGGAACGAGCGTCGCCTGCCCACCGTCCTCGAATATTTTCCGGAACTCGCTGACGAGAGCGTGCCGGACGACGACGCGCCATCCTGCTCGGTCGCCGAGGCCCTGGAGCGACAATCCCTCTTCGTGAACCGCATCGTCGCGAGCCACGCGCTCTCACTCCTGTTCGACCTGCTCGGTCGCGGGTCGATCGGTCACGCCGGAGCTTTCATCAATCTCGGCAGCGGACGCTGCGCCCCGATACCCCTGCCGGCGGCTGCTTGATCGTCGACGCCCGCCGGCGTGAAGGAGAAGAGAGGGGAGGGGCTGGTCGAGCGGATTTGCGCTTGAGACCGGAGTACCCCGTCCATGACCTACGATGTCGCGATGCGCCACCAGCAGGCGCTCGACCCCAGCGCCCTGACCACCATCGGCGCAGGATTGCACGCCATTCACGCGGCGATCACCGACTGTCGCAATGCCGGAAAGGACGCTGAGACCGACGCAGCCGTCATCCTGCTCGTGAGGCACCTCGTGTCGGTAGCCGAGCGCCGCCCGGACAGCATGGCCCTGCGCCGCACCTGCATGGACCAGATCGCCGAAATCCGCCGACATCCTGTGCTTCGCACGCTCGCCTATCGCGGCGTCGCCTATGACGAGGCCGCGAAGCGCACCTTCCATGCCGAAGGGCGGACCGCGATGCGCCGGCTCGCCGAGGCCCTGGGCCTCGAGGCCGAGAGCTACTCCGTCCGCTCCAACAAGGGCGGTGCTGCGGTCTCCGGCGAGATCACGCTCCATGGTGACGAGGTTTATGTCCAGCTCTCGCTAGGCGGGCTGGGCCAGGATCGGGAGGTTCTCTACCGCCGCGTCAGCGGCCGAACCGACTATTGCGGCCAGCGCAATCACTTCGCGCCCGTCACTGCACTGCTCGCCCCCGATCGCTTTGCGCAGCAGCTTCGGCGGGACCTGCAGCTCTCGCCGTCCGTCACCCAGGCGGATCGGCTGTTCGCCTGACCGGCCTCGCGTTCGCCCTCTCGCCGCCGGAGCAGACCATGATCCACCACGCTCGCCTCGCCTCGGCGGCTTCATCGCACATGATCAGCCCGGAGCTTCCGGGCATTGCCCTCACGCCCGAAATCATCGGCGCTATCCGGGCCGGCGCCTGGATCGTCTTCAACCTGTCGGGCGGAAAGGATTCGAGCGCCGCGATGGCCGCGGTCAACCTATTCCTCGATCTCGTCGGTCATCCGCGCGAACGGCGGATGGCGATCCATGCCGATCTCGGCCGTGCCGAATGGGCCACGACCCCGGAGACCGTCCAGCGCATCGCCGCCGAGGCGGGCATGCCGCTCACTGTCGTCCGGCGAGCGGCGGGCGACCTGGTCGATCGCTGGATCCAGCGTTTCGAGAGCGGCAAGCGGCGATACGCGGCGCTCGAGACCTATAATCTGATCGGACCGTGGTCGTCGGCATCGCTTCGCTTCTGCCAATCCGAAATGAAGGCGGCGGTGATCGGACCGGCGGTTGCCCGAATGCACCAGGGCGAACAAATCATCTCCGTTCTCGGGCTGCGCCGCGACGAAAGCCACAACCGGGCCTCGATCCCGATCGCCAAGGCCGACGAGCGGTACGCCAAGGCCGGGAACCGGCACGGAACGACGATGATGACGTGGCATCCGATTGCCGACTGGACGAGCAGCGACGTGTTTCACGCCCACCGCATGCTCGGGATCCTGCTGCATGAAGCTTATTCGACGTGGGGCTCGAGCCGGCTGTCCTGTCGCTATTGCATTTTCGCCTCGCTGCAGGACCTCGAGGCGTCGGCAGCGGCGCCGTCGAATGCCGAGGTTTATCGTGAACTGGTCGGCATCGAGGCTCGTTCGACGTTCCCCTTCCAGCCGACGCGGTGGCTCGCCGACGTCGCGCCCCGGCTGCTGAGCGCCGGGCTCAGGTCGGACGTCGCGCGCGCCAAGGCCGACCAGCTCGAGCGCCGCCGTCTAGAAGCGTCGATGCCGCCAGGTCTGCGATACGTCAAAGGTTGGCCGCCCCGGCTGCCCACTCCGGCCGAGGCCGAGGACATTGCCGCGGCCCGGCGCCCGATCCTGGCACGCCATTCCCTGCCAGACCGATTTCCCACCGCGGTTTCGATCATGGAGCGATTTGCCGAGCTTCTCGCGGTCGCGCCACGGAAGGCCGCGCGATGACGGCGATCGATGTCGCCATCGGCCAATGTCGCCTCACCGCCGAGATCGAGGATCAGCCGCCGCTCGGCTGGCGCTTCTGGTCGCTGGCCGGCTTCGCCGGCGATCCGATCGACACCAACCCTTATGCCGGGTCGCGGTGCCTCGCCCTCACGATGGTGGATGTCGAGGGCCGTGATCGATGGCTGTGCGCGATGGAACGCGATCATAGCTTTCGCCTGCTTTGCACACACGACCTGCTCCCATCAACCGACCAGGCGGGCGCCGAGCGCTTCGCACGGCAAATGCTGGACGATCACGCCCGTCAGCCTCGTCTGCTCTGACCTTCGGATCATCACCTCATGCAAACCGACCGCAGCCAGCGATGGCGCGAGCGGCGCGCGCTATGGGCGCGCGACCTCGAGCTCATCGATCCAAGCGCCTATCGGGTCGAGGTCATCGACCATGCCGTGGCGCGCGCGTTCATCGCACGGCACCACTACCTCCCGACCTATCCGGCGGCCCAAGTCGCTGTCGGCCTGTTCGATCGCAGTGGTGCTCTCGAAGGCGTCGCCGTTTTCGCAGTGCCGACCACCGGCGCCGTGATCTCACGCCACACCGGCTTCGACGATCCCGCACGCGGCTGCGTCCTGGCCCGTCTCATCCTGACCGACGCAGTGCCGCAGAACGGCGAGAGCTTCTTCGTGGCGCGCGCCTTCCGGCACCTCCGCCGTGAACGGCCGGGAATCGAGGCCGTGGTCTCGTATAGCGACCCCGGCGCCGGGCATATTGGCCGGGTCTATTGCGCGCTCTCGGCCGCGCACCGGGCGATCACGAGGCCGCGTACCATGCTCCGCGTCGGCGACATCACCATCTCGGGACGGACCCTCTCAAAAATTCGTCTCGGCGAGCAAGGACATGCTGGTGCGATCGACCAGCTGGTCGCGCTCGGCGTCCCGAGGCCGTCGATAGGCGAGGAGCCGCGCCGCTGGCTCTGGCGGCTTCAACGCGAGCGGCATCTCCTCGCCCACCAGCAAGCCGGGCTCTATGCCTATTGCTTCGAGCTCACCCGAGAGGCGCGCCGCCGAGGCCGCGCGCTCCCCCGGTTGCCCTATCCCAAGGCTCTTCCGATCCGGCACCCCACGCTGCCGCTCTTTCCTGTCGATGCGGAGACCAACCATGGCTGACATCACGACCCTCCCCGTCATGACGGCGGCCGATGCCGAGAGCATCGGCTTTGCCCGGTTCAACGACGTGCCGACGCTTCCGGTCGACATCCCCGACGGCAACTTCACGATAACGGCGAAGACGTCGGACGGGCGAAGGGTCACGTTCTTCTTCGGCGAGCACAAGCGCGGCGCGCCGCCCAGCTTCGTCGACATCCAGTATCACGATCACGGCACGAACATCGCGAACGCCAACGGCGGCATCTCGCCGACCTTCGAGATGCTGACGATCGGCCTCGGCGGCCGACAGGTGTTCGACAGCCGCAAGCTCGATGCCGATGACAAGCCGTCGATCGCCGTCATCCTCCTGGGCGAGCCCAGCCGCCAGGAATGAGGGGAGGGGGGTCTGGAGGATCGGAGGCGATGACCGCCTTCAAGATCCGAGGCCATCCTTCATGTCCGCTTTTCCTCACGCCGAGGCCGGGATGGCCCGGTCTCCCGACTACATCCTGGTTTCCGCCCCGCCACCGGTCGTCCTCGCCTACGGTATCGGCGTCGATTCCACCGCGCTGCTCGTGGAGCTGGAGGCCCGCGGCGAGGCTCCTGATCTCGTCCTGTCCGCCGATCCCGGGGCCGAGAAGCCCGAGACCTATGCCTATCAGGAGATGATGGCGGCGTGGATGGCGGCGCGCGGCATCCCCTATGAGATTGTCCGGTACGTTCCCCGACGCTTCAAACACTGGCCGCCTTACTACTCGATCCTGGCCAATGTGCTCACCAACGCAACGCTTCCCAGCATCAGCCTGGGCCGACATAGCTGCTCGCTCAAATGGAAGGTCGCGCCGCAGGATGCCTACCTTCGCGACTGGGCGCCGGCGCAGACCGCCTGGTCTCGCGGTCAGAAGGTCGTTCGCCTGATCGGCTACGATGCGTCGCCCGCCGACAGTCGTCGCTACGCGCACGCCTCCGCCATCGACGACCCCCTGTTCGAGTGCCGCTATCCGCTGCGCGAATGGGGCTGGACCCGCGATCGCTGCGTGGCGCGCATCGTCTCGGCCGGCCTGCCGGTGCCTCCCAAATCAAGCTGCTTCTTTTGCGGAGCGATCCGGCCTGACGAGGTTCGCGCGCTTCCCTCCTGGTGCCTGCGCCTGATTGTCCTGATCGAGGCCCGAGCCGAGCCCCGGCTCCGGTCCGTCGAAGGCCTGTGGCGCCGCTCGACCAAGACCAAGCCGGGCAAGATTACCGACTTTATCCGGGCGGAGCGGCTCCTTCCCGAGGCCGAGATCGCGGCGATCCGCCGCGACGCCCCGACCAACCTGATCCGTTTCCAGGACGCGGCCAGCCTCGTGCCGGTCTCAGAGCGTCCGACGATGGAAGCCTGGATCGCGACCTTCAATGCCGGCCTGATGGAGGCAGAATGACAGACCAGCTCTCCCGCATCGCCACGCTCAACGATCGCGTCCGGCAAGGTCTCGATCCGGCGGCGCGGATCGTCATCACCGCCGCTTGCGCAGCGGCGCTCGCCGAAGGCTCAGACCCCGACGCGACGCTGCGCGCCCATGGCGAATTGCTGATGGCGATCGACCGGTGCGCCTTCGCGGCCGACGAGCGCGATGAACGCCGCCGCGGCGAGGTCCTGTTCAGGGGCAGGGCGATCCGCTTTGCGATCGACTATTATGATCGCTCGCTCGAATGGGGCTCCGAGGATCCGGGCGACCCCGATGTCACGACACGGGTCATGACGATCATGCTGCCCGAAGACGATTAGGTGCCTCGCGCGCCGCTCCATCCCTTTCGGAGGAATGATATGCGCCGGATCACCCCGGCCACGCCCGAGCACGGGCAGGCCATCGCCATCGCGGTCGAACGACTGCGCGAAGCGCGGACTCTTCTCCGCCAGGCTGGCGCCCGCCAGGCGGCGTCGGCCGCCGGCAAGGCGATCAGCAGCGCCGAAGGCGCAGCCCGCCACGTCCAGCACCGGATGCGGCGCAGCGGCGGATAAGCCGCAATGCTCCGCAACCGAGGCCGGGCAGCATGCGTCCGTCCCGGGCGGGGCGGCCGAGCGCGTGCCGGTCAATTCATGCGCGCCGAGGCGCGCACAACCGAAGGAGGTCCATATGGCCGATCGCGTATCCGCCTCGATCATCGTCGGAGGCACGCTCAACGCCGCCGAGTTCGACGAGCTGGTCGACATCATCGCAAGCGAGCGACTCGCCATCGAATGGGACGGCGAGCCTTTCGAAGCGCATCATCATGTCGCGGGTGAGCCGCGCAGCCTCTTCGCCCATGAGGTGGCCGGCGGCAGCTTCGACGATCTCGAAAGCTGGTGCCTTTCCCATCGATTGCCCTTCGTTCGATGGTGCGGCGGCTATTCCGGCCAGTGGGGACCTGAACGCGTCGTTTCGACCGGCGACGAGCGCATCACGTCCTACGCGGTCACCGAGGATGACGAGGTCGTCATCAGCCGAAGCAAGATCGAGATGCTCGGCTCGTTCGAGGCCGTCCTCGCGCATTTCGATACTGCCGAATTCACCGTGCCGCCGCTCGTCGTCCGCGGTGTCGATGCCGACAACCCCGCCAGCCACGGAGGCCGTCATGTCCAATAGCTATACCAAGGCCGCGTTCGGCATTGCGGTCACCAGCGCTGAGGCCGATCTTCTTCACCGCGTCGTCGGCGCGATCGAGATGATCGACGATGCCGAGATAGGCCTCGACGTGCTCGAGGCCCACTATCGCGACCTGGGCGCGGACTTCGCCGCGCTCTTCCCGCGCACGCCGGAGAGCCCGTTCGACGGGCTGCTCGACCTCTTCCGGGACGAAAATTATCCGAGCCTAGATTTCGACATCGACTTCGCCGGGCCCGATGCGGACGGCGTGGTCGTGGTCTTCTTATCGGGCGAGCAGTTCGGCGTGGAGACCGCGGCCAAGCTCATCCAGCGCTGCGCCCCGTCGGCATTGCCGTTCGGTTTCGAGTGGGCGTCGGATTGCGACAGACTGCGCGCCGGCGAGTTTGGCGGCGGCTATGTCGCGATAACCGCCGACACGATCGAATATGGCCACACCTCGCTGATGCTCGATCGTGCCATCGCCCGGGCGAGCGACGAAGGCGCGGACGGTTTTGTCCTTGCCACGCGCAACGGCGAACCCGGCCTCAGCTTCTGGAACAATGAGGACGGCTTCGGCAGCCTTGCGCGGGCGACCGTGTTCAGCGAGACCGAGGCCGCGAAGTTCGACCTTCCGATCGCGGACGATCAGCCCGAATGGCTGGCGATGCCAGCGCCGCTGCGTCTCTGAGGGGCAGCGGGAAGTCCTTTGCGCAGCGCACGCATCCCGATAGCTTGTCATCCGGGAGCCCGCCGATGACTTCGATCCAGACCGACTATGATTCCGCGCGCGCGGCGCTGACGCGCCTGATCCCAATCGCGATGAGCGACACCGGCCAGGCGCGCCGCGTCGCGAACTTCCTGATGGCTTGGTGGAATGGCCCCGATCTCGGCCATTTCGAGATTGCCGATCTCTTCGGCCTCGATATCGCCATCGCCAACGACATCACCAGCGTTATCGGCTTCCTCGGGCAGAACGACCGCGGCGCCGTCTACATCGATAGCTTGGGCTTTGCCGAGGAGATGCAGGACATCATCGCCCTTTGGCGTCCTTCGCTCGCGCGAAAGTCCTGACTCCCGTTCCACTCGGTCAGTGACACGATCCCGACGGCGCCGAAGTGGCGCTTGTCGGAGCGGCGCTGACGCGCCTTACTCGGCCGAACGGCCGAGGAGAGGAGGGGGTCAGAGAAGGTGTTCGGACAAGGGGTTCGAGCGAACTTTCTCAGGAGACCACCCATGAACATCGGCACCATCACCCAGAACGCCAGCGGCACCTACACCGGCAAGATCTCGACGCTGACCGTCGCGATCGTGATCGCGCTGCGCACCGTCCACTCCGCCAATCCCCGCGCGCCCAAGTTCGAGATCCTCGCGCTCTCGGCTGCCCGCCAGTGGGTTCAGGTCGGCGCGCTGTTCGAACTCTCGTCCAACTCGACCGGCGAGACCTTCCTCAACGGCAAGATCGAGGATCCGAGCCTCGACAAGCCGCTCTACATCTCGGCCTTCCGCCAGGAGGACGGCTCCTACAACATCGTCTGGTCGCGTCCGACGCGCCGCCGCGATGCGCCCACCGACACGGTCGCGGCCGACGACGGCCTGCCGCCGCTGCCGGGCGCGGGCGAGCCGGCGGCGCCGGCAGGCACGGACGGGCTCGGCGAATCCTCGGCCGATGGCGCGTTCGGCGGAGAGCCCGCCTCCGGTGGCGAGCCCGCTTCCGGCGGCCGTCGCCGCCGCCAGCCCGAGATGGCCGACTGACCTCACGCCGTGCGCCTCATCGGGCGCACGGATCACCAGGGCTCGCTTCGCTCCCCCCGGCGAAGCGGGCCCTTTTTTCTGTTTCCGGCTATAGGCCGGACACCGATCTTCGGTAGAATCCGGGAAGCCGCGGACACGCGGTCAGCAAGGAGTGCCGATGGCGGCCGATGATCAACCCGTTTCCTGGACCGGCCGCTTCACCGACCTCGGGCGGGACGATCAACGAGCGCTTGCAGCGCTTGTGAAAGACGGCGGGGCGATCCCCGACACGATCGAACGTATCCTGCCGCGGCTCGGCCGAAGCCACCGCGTGGAACTGCTTCGCGAGCCCGGGACCAATCGCATCGTCGGTGCCGGCGTCCTCAAAGACCCGTCCACAAACTATCGTTGCAAGAAGTTCGCCGAGGCCGGCGTGGCAATCGATGGCTATGAGGATGCCCCGGAACTTGGCTACATCGTCGTGGCAAAGGACATGGAAGGGCAGGGCCTCGGGGAGCGCCTCGTTCGCGCCGTGGCCGATCCGCTCACCAAAGCCTGCTTCGCCACGACCGACAATCCCAGGATGCACGGGAAGCTGAGCCGGGCGGGCTTCTCGCGCCAAGGCCAGGACTGGCAAGGCGCCAGAGGGAACCTCTCGCTCTGGACGCGACCTGCCCGATAGTCAGCCGCCGTCCTTGAATTTATCCGGAAACTCCGTATATTCCGGGCAGGAGAATCGCCATGCCCCAGACCGCCAGTTCCGTCGAGGTCTCGAAATCCTTCGGCCGCTTCAGCCGCCAGGCCCTCGAGAGCCCGCTGACCATCACCCATCATGGGCATGAAAGCCTCGTGCTTCTGTCGCATGCCGAATATCAGCGGCTCAAGAGCCGTGATCGTCAGGTCTACACGCTCGACAACATCCCGGACGAGATTGCCGAGGGCGTGCGCGCCGCGCGAGCGCCTGCCGAGGCAGCCGCGTTCGATAACGAGGTCGAGTCCTGACGCGTGAAAATACCTGAACCGGTTCCAGGCCTCGTCATCCGCTACGCCTATCTCTGGAGCCACGAAGCCAAGGCCGGCCACGAAGAGGGCAGCAAGGACCGCCCCTGCGCCATCCTCCTGACCGCAACCACCAAGGCCGGCGCAAGAATGGTCACCGTCCTTCCGGTGACGCACACGCCCCCGGCTGACCCTAAACTCGCGGTGGAGATCCCGGCGGCCACGAAGGCGCGCCTTGGCCTCGACGACGAGCGATCATGGGTGATCCTCACCGAACTCAACCACTTCCAATGGCCCGGCCCCGACCTGCGTCCAGCGCCCGGCGATCCGGCCGGCGACGTCGCATACGGCGTGCTCCCGGCCAGCCTCTACGAGACCATTCGCACGCGTTGGCTTGCCGCCTACGACGCTGGCAAGATCGCCCAGGTTAAGCGGACCTCCTGACCCATTGCGCCGCCAGACGCGTCCAATGAGATGACGCTGCATTTGCCGGTCAATCGCCGATCGGCCCCGCATCGACGTGGTGGGTCCCCGTCATCCTTTGGTGCCAGCGCCTTTCCGTCGCCGGTTCCTGACACCTGCGGCGAGACGGCCGCGTCCCACAACCCCATCCGCTCGCCCGTGTTGCCGCTACGCGGCTGCCCGCGCCAGCTCGCTCCCGGGGTTTCCCTCCGCGCTTCGCGCTCCGGTGTCGGCCGCGCCCGCACGCCGCTCTTCGGTGTCACCGGCGGAAAGGCCGCCGCAGCATCGGAAGGAGCAGTCCCATGAACAACGTCAACATCACCGGCCGGGTCGCCAAGGACCCCGAGACGCGCGGCACCGTCACCACCCTCATCGTCGCGACCGATCGCGTGAAGCTCAGGGACGGCAAGACCTATGTCGACGAGGCCACCGGCTACACCGCCAAGGAAACCGAGTTTCACAAGATCACCTGCTTCAACGGTCTCGGCCGTGCCGCCGCGATCCGGGAGAAGGGCAACGTGGTCGCGATCACCGGCCGCCTGCATTATTCGAGCTGGGAGGACCGCGACGGCGTGACGCGCTACGGCTGCGAGATCATCGCCGACAAGATCGACTTCTTCTGAAGCGCAACGGAGCGGCGCTCACGCGCCGCTCTGTCCGCCTGTGTTCAGGCCGGAAGCCGCATCGCCGGCGCCGGGATCGTCGGCGTCAGCAGGTCGGCCACGCTCTGCGTGAAACCCAGCGCCAGCACCACCTCGTCGCGCGACAGGGTGAAGCTGCGCGCCAAGCCGTCGACCAGCAGATCCTTGAACCGCGCGGCGAGTGCCTCCGCGGCGTCCCGGATCATGGCCTCGTCCATCGCCAATCTCATGACGCTCTCCATGCATCGTGATCCTGCGCCCCGACTCCGTATAGCATTTTTCGTGCCGCCGGCGGACCGACAATCGATCGATCGATGTCAGTCGAGCTGGCCCGGGTAGTTCTGGCGGCGGCCCGCCTCGAGATTGCGCACCATGTTGTCGACACCGATCTCGAAGAACTCGGCGAAATGGAAATTGGCGTGCTCCCTGAGCTTCCACTGGTGCTCCGAGATCACGGCGATCACAGCATTGGCGAGCGCGATAACCGCAGACCCTTCAAGCGGATAATCCTCGTAGATTCGCCCCGGATCGAGGAAATACTTCTTGTCCAGGTGCGCGAAGAACCGGTCCCGGCGGCCCATGATCGCCGCGATCGTCGGCCGATGACTCTCGAGCGCCGCGACCTGCGCGTCGAGCACATCGGCGGGTGGTGTGCCCGCCTTCCAGGCGATGTTTTCCCGGTTCTTCCGACAGAACTCCAGAAACGCAAACACGCTGCCCTCCGCCCGGCGGGGATCCTCGAGCAGCCGCGCGACGGCCAGGTGGAGGTCGGTCTCGGCCGACAGCATCAATGGATAGAGGATCGGCTCGATCGTCCAGAGGCGATCGCCATGGATTTCATGCTGCCGGAGCAGCTGCGCATAGACGCCGAGCTTGGCGGCCAGGCCGGGTGGCTCGGTCCCGTGCAGCAGCGTCGCATAGCGCGACAATCGCTCCTCATAGTTCGCCTGGATCAGGGCCTTCACGCGCACTCCGCAGGTTCGTCAAAGACGCTGCTTGCCAGATTTGCCCGCCGCCTGCGACCTGCCGTCGTCGCGCTGTCATCAACCGCCAATGGTTCGACGCATCCCACCCTGCGGGCGGGACCGGCGCTCTACTCGCTGTCGCTCCCGGAGCCCCGTCTCCGCCGGGTCTCCGCCCTTACGGGTGACGATCACCCTGCGGGGAGCGTGAGGAGAGGTGGTGACCAAAAAATCTCTCTCTCTGAATTCCTAGTTGTGACGTGCGGGGATCCGAGCCCGTCAAGGATGAGCGGTTCCCCCAATTTTCACGCACCCTGCGCTGCGCTCCGGGCCCGAGAAAATCGGCTCCCCCGCTCCCCGCTTCGCGGCGTTAACCGGGATCCGACTGGCGCCGGCTTCCCGGTTAACGTCCCTGACCGGCACGACCGCCGCACGTCGAATGAGAAGCCTCATCGAATGGATGAGATTCCAAGGAGGCTATCATGCAGACCAGTTTCACCAACTTCGCCGACCTCGCCAGCCACATTGCCGCCGCGCGCGAAAACGAGGACCTGACCCAGACCTACGAAGGCGCTTTCATCGAGCATAGCGAGATGGCCAAGCTCAGCATCGTCGAGGCGCCGGAAGCGCTGGACATGCCCGACCCCGAGCAAGTCCGGGCCGCCGTCGAGATGATGATGCAGACGATGTTCGATGTGCTGCGCGACACGCGCATGGAGGCCTTCGCGACCGATCTCGCCTGGGGTTTCGCGAACAGCTTCCACGTCGTGGCGAAGCGGATCGAGGGCCGGGAGGACGACGCGGCCAAGAAGCTCGGCGACCTCGCCCGCGCCTACGACCCCTCCGAGATCTACGCGACCGAACTGGAGGACACGCAGCTCCTGTGTCAGACGCTGCAAGGTTGCCGGGAAGCGATGGAATGCATGCGCGACCACGCCGCCGAAGTATATCGCGTCGAAACCGGCAAGCCCTTCTCGCCGGTCCGGGGAAGCAGGGTGTCGAGCGCGCTCAACGCATCGATGATCGACGCCCGCGACTATCTCGCCTCACGCGCCCGCGAGCGCCGCGAACAGTTCGCGCCCGAAGGACCTGTGGTGGCCTTCTCGGGCGGTCAGGTCTGGGAAGACGGCGACCTGCTCTGGAAGGGTCTCGACAGCATCAAGGCGCGCATCCCGGAGATGATCCTCGCGACGACCGCGCAGGCCAAGGGGTGCGATGCCGTGGCGCACGCATGGGCCGCCTCGCGCGGCGTAAAGGTAATCCAGTTCCGCCTCGATCGCAGCCAGGGCAACCGCGCCGCCTTCGTCCGCAACGACCGCATCCTCAACCTCAAGCCGGTCGAAGCGGTCATCTGCGAAGGCTCGGGCATCCAGCAGAATCTCGCCCAGAAGCTGCGGCAGGCGGGTGTTCCGCTGCACATCGTCCGCCTCACCCAGCAGCGGGGCCAACGCGCCGCCTGAGGCGCTTGTCCGAGAGGCTCCGGCGTAAGCCGGGGCCTCTCTTCCTTTCTTGCGTCGACAAGCGGCGCTCAGGGGCATCGAGCCCCTTCGCGCCGCGAGACTGAGCGCCTGCGCGCTCGCTCCGGCATCCCGCCGCTGGCGGAAAAGGAGAGGGGGAGGATCGGCTGCGGTTCAACAAGGGAGGACGAGATGTCCATCACGTTCCGTATCGCGACGGCGGCCGATGACCAGCCGGGTCCGCGAGCCACCATCAACGCCCGGCAACTCGCCGCCTTCCGGACTTTCCTTCGCGAGGAAAGCGCCCGCTGCAGAGCCGTTCTGCTCGACCCCGACGCGCCCGAGGACGAGTATCTTTCCTATCACTTCGAAGCACGCGTCTGCCCACTCGCGCTGGCCGCGATCGCGAGGATTTTCGACTTCGACGCGAACGTCATCAGCGTCGTCGAAGAGGCCCAGTTCCGATGCCGCCGGGTCAGCGTATGGCGGGACGAGGGGGCAGCAACGATCGCCATGCGGGTCGCTCTCACCTCCGATCGGGGCCTCGAACTCGATCTCGCCTCGGGCAACGCCGCTGTCCTGCTTGAGAGCCTCGGACTGGCGCCGGACAGCATCGGCGAAATACCCATAGATGCCGTCCGCGTGCGGCTTGCCAACCCGGCCGTCCGGCGCCGTGCGGAGGAGGAGGGGATCACCCCGTATCTTGATCGGCTCGACCAGCTCATCGGCCTGGCCGACGCCGACGACACTTCGCGGCTGGAATGGGCATAGCCTCCGCCCGTTCCCGCCGCCGAAGGAGGGCGCGTCACCTCGCATGGCGCGCCCTTTTTTGCCGCTCAGGCTTGCGCCGAATTGCCGGGCGCGGGCTTCAGGAGGGCATCGATCGCGCGTTGCAGATGAAGCGACGCCTCGTCCTCGCCGATCGCGCCGAGATACTCGCGCGCCTGACGCATCAGCGCCAAGGCGAGCGCCCGTGTCACGCCCGGATCCTTCTCGTTGAGGTCCATATCGCATTCCGGAGCGCGACCATCATCGGAGCAACTTGGGCGCTCTCGCCAAGCAACTCCCGCGCTGGGGCGCGGGAGCCGGGGCTGGTAACACGTCGAGACATGCGCCTACGCTTTTAGTGCCGAGGCACCTGGACATATGCGCAGGCACCCCGGCGTGAAACCACACCGAGTTGCCTTTCTCGACGGGATTACCAGTCCCGGCGCCACGGCCTTCGCAGCGCAGCGCGGGAACTAACACAGACCATCCGCGACACCAAGGCACAGCGGCCATGCCCTACTGCCACTGCGACGGGCACCCCTGATCAGCCCTTGGGCGGGGTCGCGCGCCCGGCTCCTCTTCTCTCCCTCCGCCAAAACGGCGGCGTCTCGAACGAAAGGGCGCTCGAGCGCTCAATCCCCTCGCACCTGGAGCGCAACCATGACCGTATCCGCAACCCACGCTGCCGTCGCCGCCATCGCATCGATCGACCGCGAAACGGCACGGCTGCGGCGCCTCCTCAACCACCGAGAAACCTTTCTCTCCGGAATCGATCGCGCCGCCCTCACGACCGCCGAAAACGCCCGGATCGCGGAGCGGGAAGCGGCCCTGTCGCTGGAGCTTCGGCTCCGCGAGATTGAAGGGGACGCGCTCCTCTGGAGGCTGTTCCATGACGGCATGGAATAGCGAAGGCTGCCAGACGCAGGCTCGCTCGCGTGACGCGCGGACCCGCCGGTCCGCACGCCGCTACGCCTCGGCCTGGTCCTCCGACCGAGAGGAAACATCTCTCACAGTCTTCCCATTCTGTCGGCCGGGCGAGGCCGCCTCAAGGACGGCGGGGCCCCACCATTTTCTCCGGCGGATCGAGCGCAGCGCTCCCCCCTCGACACCGGTGGCCGCCGAAGAAAATCGTGACCCCCACCGCCGCTGCGCGGTCGCCGGCAAGCCGGCGATCCTTGACCCGACCTCACCCGCCCGACGCGCCTTCCCCTGTCATTCAAGACAGACAGGAGCATAGCCATGCAGACGATCACCAACACCGCCGCCGCCCACAACAACGCCTACTTCGCAGCGGTCGCCAACGCGGAACGCCGGGCGCTTCACAGCTTCTTCGATCAACATGTCATCGAGGACGAAGAGCAGGGGTATCTCGCCATCGACGAGGGCGATTACGGGAACCTGACGCCGGCGATGATCGACCGGATCGTCTACACCGCGCCGGGCGGGGTCCTCGACGAATTCTGAGACCGACAAAAAGGGGAGGCGCGCGCGTCGCCTCTCCCCTTTTTTTGCTGGAAGGAATACGGGCATAGGGGGCATCGAACCCCCTATGCCCGTGCCGCGGCGCTGCCGCGGCAGGCTGGGTTCAGGCCCTCAGCCGCTTTTCAACCTCGTCGATTCCGAGCGATTTTACCCGCTCGACGATCGCGGTCAGCCGCCTGATTTCAAGCTTCAGCAGGCCCGCTTTTTCCACCGCCGTTATGGCCTGCTCGCGCTCTCGCTCTTCGAGCTTTCGGCGCCGTTCCTCCAATCGCTGTGCATCCGCTTCGAACGCTGCGCGCTCCTGTTCCAGTGTCTTTGCCATAGGTGCCTCTGTTCAAGGCTGATCGGGCTATGAACAGTCCGACCATAGCGGGAGAGCCTCCGCCCCGGAAGGAGAAGAATGGTGCGGGGGCGCATCGGGCTTCACGCCCGATGACGGCTCTATTCGCTAGGGCTGCCGCACCCCGTTGGGGCCCGGCAACCCAACCTCACGGAGCCAAGGCAAGCGCCTTGTCTCCGCCCATTCGGGTGACGATCCTCGCCTGACCAAGGCGCCCGCTGGTGGCCCCTGACTTCGCGCGGGTCGATTCTCGCCGTTCCGCCTGCCGGCGGACCTCTGCCCAGCCGGACCCGGCTACGGGCCATTTCCAACGACCTCCGGACAGGTCCGGGACCATATAGCGGTCTCTTGGGATATGCGCACACCCTACGCACCTGAAGGTGCAGGATTCCCGTGTTCCCTCAATAGCTTAGGGCGACCGGAGAGCGTGCCACGGCGTGGGACGTTCGCGAGGGAGTCTGTTTATCCCAAGCTTTCAGTGACTTAGCCGTGCCACGTGGTGCCACGCGCTCTGTGTTCCCCATTTCTCTTTGCCGCCCACCGCGCGATCGGTTATATCTCCACACGCTTTCTCAGGTCCCCACCAGCCTCTCTGCTAGGAGGCTGGTTTGTCCTCGACGACACGGCACTGCACGGTCCGGCTCGACCGCCAGCAGTATGATCGCATTCTGGCCCTCGCGACGGACCAGGAATGCAAGCCCTCCGAGATCATCCGGGCGGCAGTCGATGCCTATCTCGGCACGGCGAGCGTCATCACGTCCAGCCACCGCCGATTGGCGCGGATCAGCGAGTTCATGCAGCTCGCGCTCGACGTCATCATCAGCGAGCAATATCCCGAATTCCGCGAGCGGATCATCGCCAATGCGGACAAGCGCCTGGAGCAATACCATGGCGCGTAAGGACATCCGCACCGATGGCCGCGCCATACCCCTGACCCATCATTCGGCGCGGGGCAAAGTCCATCGCAACGCCGGCAATTTCACGCGCGGAAGCCAGCTTCTCACCCACGAGATGCTGATGTGGTTCTCGGGCGCGAAGCTGCCCTTCATCCTGTGGTTCTTCGCCTTCCTCGCGGCCTGGTTCATCATCTTATCGCTCAAGCTCGACGAGCACGGCTTCCAGCTCGTCTGCATGAAGCTCTACGCGATGCTTTGGGACTGGGTCGGACTGGACCCTGCCAAGCGGGTCAACGTCACCCTCCCCAACGGCGAAATCCACCGCACGATCATGGCGGTCGTGCAGTATATGCCCGAGGTCCAGAGGGCCTGGAGTGTGGCCGTGCGGGGCCTGCTCGGCGCCATCCTCGTCTCCGTCTTTCTCACGATCCCGCTGACCATCTGGTTCGTCGATATTTCGCGGCGTCGGGGCCGGTCGATCCTGCAGGAGCGACACGAGCGGGGCGCCATGCTAGTCGAGCGCGAACTGCTTCTCGCGGAGGTGTCCCAACACAACCAGGCGGCGTTCGAAAAGGAAGCCCGGGAGTGCCTGCCCGACCTCTCGCCGCGGCAGGTGCTGCAACTGCCCTTTGCGGCGCGCAAGGCCGCCGGGATCCACCATCCCTACATACTCGCCGGCATCCCGTTCCCGCACCGGATGGAACAGTCGCACACGATGCTGGTCGGCACCACCGGGTCGGGCAAGACGACCGAGCTGCGCAGCCTCGTCAAGCAGATGCGCGAGCGTCAGGACAGCGCCGTCATCTTTGATCTCACCGGTGCCTATGTCGAGGCATTCTATGACCCCGAGCGCGATACGATCCTCAATCCGATGGACCGGCGCTGCCCGGCATGGTCGATCTTTTCGGACTGCTGCACCCACAGTGAGTTTACCGCCGCCGCTGCGGCCCTGATCCCGTCGGACGGCGGCTCCTCAGAACCGTTCTGGGCGCTCGCGGCGCGAACTCTCTTCATCGAAATGTGCGTCCGCCTGCAGGAGCGTGGTGAGACCACCAATCTCGCGCTGTCGGAACATCTGATGACGGCCGATCTAAAGCGCGTTCACCGCTACCTTCAGAACACCATCGCCGACCCTCTGACGGCCCCGGAAGCCGCCCGCATGGCGGAGTCGATCCGCGCCGTCTTCAACACGAACGCGCAGGTCCTCCGCTTCCTGCCAGACGAGGGTCCGCGCTTCTCGATCCGCGAATGGATCACGGGTGAGAAGAAGCCAGGCTCCATCCTTTTCATCACCTCAAATTACGTCGACATGCCGATGAACCGGGCGCTGCTGACGCTCTGGATGGACCTCGCCATCAACCGGCTCATGACCATGCCGCGCACGCGGTCGCTGCGCACCTGGTTCATGTTCGACGAGCTCGGCGCACTTCACCGGCTGCCAGCCATCGAGAATGGCCTTCAGACGGCCCGCGCCTTCGGCGGCGCAATGATCCTCGGCATCCACAGCTTCGAAAAGCTGGTCGAGGTCTATGGCGAGCAGGGCGCCCGCAATCTCGCCTCGCTTGCCCGCTCCAAGCTCATCCTCGCGACCGCCGATCTCGACACCGCCGAGCAGTGCGCCCGCTATATCGGCAACCGCGAAGTCCGCCAGATGGATGAGGCCTACAGCTACGGCTACAACAACACGCGCGACGCCTCGACGCTGACTCCGCGCAAGCAGGTCGAACCGCTCGTGATCGCCGACGACATCACGAACCTGCCCTCGATGCATGGCTTCGTGAAGTTCCCCGACGGCTTCCCGGCCGCTCGGATCAAGCTCGTCTGGAAGGACTATCCCCAGGTCGCGGACGGCTTCCTGCCCCGCCCCGACATGAAGCCGGTGCGATCGAAGCGCGGAGAGGAAGTGTTCGACGGAGAAGGGGGTGGTGAAGCCGGTGGGCGTGATGGTGCCGGCCAGGTGATCCAGGAGGTGGTAGAGCCGGTCAACGTGGCGAAGGAAATGGCCGCGCGCATCCTGTCTGCCGAGGTCGATGCGGAGAAGGAATCGACCAGCAAGGCGGTTCACGAAAACAACGCCGACCGCGACGGACAGGCACCCCGTCAACATGCGGCCGACATCGCACAGACTGCGCGCGCGGCAGCAGAGCAGGAGGCAGCGCAGGCCCGAGAACGTGATGATCGAAAGGACGGTCGCAGCCATCACAGCGCGCCGCGGGTCGAGGATCAGACGATCGTCGAGCTACGCCAGGATTTCTCCGCCGGCCGCGAGCCTGACGGCATGGACATGGGGATCTAGCCAGTGCTCTCGGTCGCCTCCGTCCGTTCCGCCTCCGGCGCCGCCGGCTACTTCGCCAAGGACGACTATTACACCGTCGACGACAGCTCGGAGGTCAGTGCCTGGGGCGGCGAGGGCGCCTCCGACCTGGGCTTGTCCGGCGAGGTGGCGAAGGATGCCTTCGAAGGCATCCTGAACGGTATTCTGCCGAGCGGGGAGGGCGTGGCACAGGTCGAGAACCGGCGATCGGGCGTCGACCTCACCTTCTCGGCTCCGAAGTCGGTGTCGCTGCTCGCCTATGTCACCGGCGACAAGCGGATCCTCGGCGAGAACGGCGCCAACATGAAGGCGGTCGCGCGGGCGATGGCCTGGGTCGAGAAGAACCTCGCCGAAGGGCGCAAGGACGTGGAAGGGCGCAAGGTTCCGGTGCAGACCGGCAACCTCGTCTTCGCCTTGTTCCAGCATGACACGAGCCGCGCCCTCGATCCTCAGGCGCACGTCCACGCAGTAATCGCCAACCTGACCAAGATGCCCGACGGCAAATGGCAGGCGCTCCATGCCGACAAGATCTGGAGCAACAACACGGTGATCGGCTCGATCTACCACGCCTTCCTGCGCGAGGAGATGGAGAAGCTGGGCTACAGGCTAGAGCTCAAGGGCAAGCACGGGACGTTCGAGGTAGCCGGTGTCCCCAAGGCGGTGCTGGAGGCGTTCAGCCAGCGCCGCGAAGCCATTCTCGAGAAGGCGGCCGAGCTCGGCATTACCTCTCCCAAAGGGCGCGACAGCGTCACCACCAATACGCGCGATCCCAAGCTGAATGTTGAGGACCGCGACGGCCTCCGACGCGAGTGGATCGAGAAGGCGGCGGCCCTCGGCTTCGATGGCAAGGCCCTGCTCGAGGCGGCGCTTGCAAGATCCGAACAGCGCGAGCCGGGAAGCGCTCTCGAGCGCGGCTATCGCGCCGTCTCCGAGGCGCTTACGAACGCCTGGGAAAAGCTTGGCGACGTCCTCAAGCCGCACGATCCTCTCGTCGATCGGGGCCTGGCTCGGGTGACCCACTCGCCGGCAGAAGCTCGTGCGCAGCTGGCTGTTGCGTCCGCCGTGCGCATGCTTTCCGAGCGTGAAGCCGCCTTCAACGTCAACCAGCTCGGCAAGACCGCTCTGGATCTCGGTCTGAAGGGCGTCACGGTCGACCATGTCGAGCGGCGGATCGCTCAGCTTGTGGAACGCGGCCAGCTGATCGCGGGCGAGGCGCGCGTGGGCGACACCCGGCCCCGCATGGTGACCACGCAGGAGGCCCTCAGGACCGAGGAGCGCATTCTCAAGGCGGTGGAGCAGGGGAAGGGCGCTTCCACTCCGATGATTGCGGCCAGCGAGGCTCCCGAGCGCTTGCAGGCACATGCGGATCGCGAGCTCAACGCCGGGCAGCTCGCCGCCGCCACACTGATTGTCTCTTCGGAGGACCGGACGGTGGTGGTGCAGGGCATAGCCGGCGCCGGCAAGTCGACCATGCTGCAGTCCGTCGCGCGGGTCGCCGAGGCGGAGGGGCGGGCCGTCACGGGCCTCGCCTTCCAGAACAAGATGGTGGCGGACCTCGCAGAGGGCGCCGGAATCAAGTCCCAGACCATCGCCTCCTTCATTCTTGCCAACGAGCGGCACGTCACGAACCGGCAGGGCGACGCCTATGAGCAGGCGCGGGCCGTGTTCGGCGGCCAGATGCTCGTCGTCGACGAGACCTCGATGGTGTCGAGCGACGACATGCTGAAGCTCCATCAAATCTCGGCCGCGCTGGGCGTCGACAAACTCGTTCTCGTTGGCGACCGGCAGCAGCTCTCCTCGATCGATGCCGGAAAGTCGTTCGCGCTCATCCAGGCCGGCGGGGGAACCATGGCGCGCATGGACGAGAACATCCGCCAGCGCACCGATCAGCTGCGCACCGTCGCGGCCCTGGCCAATGTCGGCGAAGCGGGCAAGGCCATGAAGGTGCTTGGCGACAGCGTCATCGAGCACAATAGCCCGGCCTTGCACGCAGCCGAAATGTGGCTCGGACTCTCGAGCGCCGATCGGGAGTCGACGGCGGTGTTCGCGTCGGGCCGCGCCTCGCGCGCGATCATCAATCAACGCATTCAGGACGGGCTTGCGGCCGAGAAGACCGTGCGCGGCGAGGGGATTCACCTCACCGTCTACGAGCGGGTGAATACCACGCGCGAGGAGTTGCGGTACGCATCCACCTACCGGCCCGGACAAACCCTCGAGGTAGGCAGGGGAGGCGGTCAGGACGTCGGCCTCGCCGCCGGCCGCTACGACGTCGACAAGGTCCACCCCAACGGCAAGGTCGATCTTCTCGACGGTCGCCGGCGCATCCGGTTCGACCCACAGAAACTCTCGCCAACCGAGAAGCGCGACCGCCTTCAGCTCAGCGAGAAGAAAGATCTTCATCTGCGCGAAGGCGATCGCATTCGCTGGACCGCCAACGACAAGGGGAGGGGGCTCCACAACGCCGCCCTCGCACGCGTCCTCACCATCGATGCGAGCGGCGTCACCGTCGAAACCGCGAGCAAGGAGCGGCTGACGCTCGACCTGGGCGATCCGATGCTGTCGCGGCTCGACCTCGCTTACTCGCTGAACATGCACATGGCGCAGGGCATCACCACCGACAAGGCGATCACCGTCATGTCGAGCCAGGAGCGCAACCTGTCCAACCAGCGCCTGTTCAACGTCGGCGTCACCCGCGTTCGCGACGAAATGACGATGGTGGTGGACGATAAAGCGAAGCTCGAGCGCCAGCTCGACAACAACCCCGGAAACAAGACCTCGGCGCTCGAAACGGTGGGTCGGCTCGACGTCGACCGGGAACGCGGCACGGGCACCAGCCCGCGCGAAAAATTCGATCCCGGCCCTGTCGATCTGTCGGACTTGCCGCCTTTGCCAGGCGACCCGCCGCTTCCGACTGCCGGGAAGGGCCAGGCTGCGTCTGCACCGGGCGATCCCCTCAAATCACCGCCCGAGCTCAAGCCCGACCGCAGCGACGTGCTGCCGCCGCTGCCGGAACGCAGCCTGGGGCTCGATCTGTGACGACCGACCGGCCGGACCGCCGGATTGAAGGAGACGACGATGAGTGGATGGGATTTCGACGACGTCGGCAAGTTCGGCAGCGACAAGGCAGCCGAGGACTTCGCCAAGCGCAACAATGTGGATCCCCGCGACATCCGAACCCGCGACAAGGGCGATGGCGTTGAACTGGAGATCCGGCGCTCCAGTCTGGACCGGCGTGGGCTCAAGGACAGCGGCGAGGGGCGCCGCGACGGCTGGTAACCGGCAGACCGGCGCGGCCCCGGTTGTTGGCCGCGCCTTCCATTCCGAGGGGTGACGCAATGACACAACTGTTCGGATCGCCAATCGCGACCGTATTTCTTATCGTCTGCGCGGTCATTATACTTGCGCTGGTGAAAAGCGCGGCGGCACCGAGTGGACCGCCCGCGCCGGTGGCCAAGCGCTTTCTTACCGACCGCGAGCTGGCCATGCTCGCGGCGATCGAGCGCGCCCTGCCCGCACACCGCATCCACGCGCAGGTGGCAATGGGGGCTCTCCTGCAGGTTCCACGTCGGCTCGGGCGCAAGGTGTCCCCCGCTGATCGAAACAGCTTCTCGCAGAAGATCATCGACTTCGTAGTGCAGGACCGGGAGACTGGAACGATCGTCGCCTTGATCGAGGTCGACGACTATACCCATAACGCCGCGACCGACGCAAAGCGTGATGCGATGACATCGGGCGCTGGCTACACGACGATCCGCATCGCGGCAAAGACCAAGCCGACGCTGGCGAATGTCCGTGAGGCGCTCGCACCGTTGCTTCATTCGGATCGATCTGCGGGCGCGATCGCGGATCGGGGGGCGAACCATGCTTGAGACCCAGATCATACTGGCGATCTACGCCGCATCGCCGCTGTACCTCAGGGGTGATCTCGCCAGCCCGGCATGGGTGCGCCTACCGAGCATTCTAAAGCTTCCTGCCGGCCTTCGGCGGGACGTCCGCATCGGGACTATCGCCGGCCTCGCCCTCCTCGTCTGGGTGGAACTGGCCAGTCACTCGTCGGCGCTCGGAAGGGCCGAGTGCGCGGCGTGGTTGGCGGTGCTTGTCGAGTGCCCCGCCTTTCTGAAGATCGCGATGCACCGCGACCAAGGCGTCTACTATCAATCCAGCGTCGAAGGGGCTGCGTAGTGGCGATCGACGACCGCGACTATACGCGCGAGCGGTATCGCCAGCGGCAGAAGGTTGATCCCGGCAAGCTCCGCTGGGGCTTCGGCAAGGCAGCGAGGGACGCAAACGCGCCGAAGACGAAGTCAACGCCGCTTGGCAGCGCTTCGTTGAATCGACGGAAAATCTCGCGACGACTTCACGCCGCCATGGTCCAGCGCTGGCAACCGCGGCCACCACTCGGGGGGAGAACGGAACCCGTAATGGAACAGTGCGACCTCTTCGGCGAACCGCCGCCTCAATCCCAAGCGGAAGAAGTGACCAAGGTGCCCCTCTCCCCGCTCGCCGCGCCCTGCGCTTTCAGGAACCGATCGAACAAATCCTGCCAACGCCTCGCTCGCGATCCGATCAGGCTGGACGGGCGCACGCTGCACTATCACGGCCGGCTTCTCCTCCACTGTCCCTTGGTATGCTTCAATGGCGCCTCGGCCGAGGAAACCCGGGTCTATGCCGAGGCAGCAGAATGACGGCCAGCAGCCCTGTCCGGTTAACCGGCGTGGTGGACATGACGCCACGTGGGCTGATGCTGATCGAGGGAGACGGGATGCGCTGGCGGCTCGTTGGGGACGTGATCGCCGGACACCTGATCGGTAAGTCGGTCACCGTCGAGGGAATGATCATCGGGGCGGCCATCACGGCCTATTATCTGGCACCGGCGCCGGAGACTTCGCCATGCTGATCCGGGCGACCGCATTCCCATACCGTCGACCGGGGTGCCCGCATTGCGGCCATCTGATCAATCACTGGCCGCGCGACAGCAATCTCGAGAGCTGCCAGCTCTGCCTGCGCCCGATGATCCTCCTTCGACGGCCTACGGACTGGAACGGGCCGAAGCGGCTGCGCGGGCTGCTCGACATCGGATTTGCACTGTACGGCCTGCTCACGATCGGGCTCGTTGCGGTCTTCATCGTCACCGGGCTGTCACCTCACGGCTTTGCCAAGGCAATCTCGGTTCTGCTCTTCATCATCGGCACCGTATTGGCGACCGACGGCGTGCTCGGGCTCCGCTCCGGAATGGACAGGACGGGCAAGCGGCTTCGCGTGGGGCGATCGGCACGCGTCGTTGCCGGCGGGAAGCTCGCTGCGGGCGCGGCGGCGATCCTGCTTTTGTGCATCGGTCTCACCCTCTGAGTAAGGTGGTGCACGTGAGCTTGCGGCGCTTTGCACCAAAGTGGATGTTATCCGCCCGCGCTCAAAGCGGCGGCATCATCCATGACCGTGTCCGGATCGCCGAAGCGATAGGACGCCAATTCTTCGCAATCGCTCCTGCTGAGAGGACTCTTGCTGTAGGTGCCTCGAGCCCAGCTGCTTGTTGTGGTGTGCCTTTCCCCTAACCGCAGCATCTCGTCGTGCGGTGCGACGTACCAGACACCGCGGTCGGGGAACGCGATCCAGATGTCTCGGCCGATATATTTCTTATCGATGGTCCACCGGCCTTTGAGCTGCACCAGCTTGGTATCGCCAGTCGCCTCGTTCAACAGGATCAGGTCGATGCCATTGTCATAGACCGGCAGATAGGCGTTGTAGCCTTGATTGAGTGCGACGGTGACGAGCGCATTGCGGTTCACCACTTCGACAGCATCGCTGGTTAGCTTCATCATCCCTCCTGATACCGTTCGCCCACATGGTCCCGTGCTTTGTGGCAGCTATAACCAAGCCGATACCGGCGACTTCTGCGACGGCGCCTGCTGCACGGTAGAATATCGCAAAAAGCTGATTCAAGGTCTCTGCAATCAGGGGTAGTCATGCTCCGCTACCCGGGGGTGCCTATGCCGATCGTACAGAGATATTTTGAGTTGCGTGATGTGCTGCCGCTGCAAGGGCGGCCATGGATACCGCTCCGCCACGATGCCGATGTCGTGATCGACCCACCTGAGGCCGGTATCGTCGAGCTGCGGGAATATACGGGCATCGCCACTGCCGCGATCTTCGACACCCATCGATCAGAGGGCGACAAGGTCGTCTGGAGCGACTTGGGGGTCGGCGCACACCGGGGCGGCATGGAACCGTGGGGCTATCGCGCTTCCGACCTGTTCTATGGCAGGTCCACTCAGCCGATCGGTTCCAATCTCGTGATCGACCAGTATCTCGAGGACGAACACCTTCACATCTGGCACCTGCATCCCGACCTGGTCGTGGCCCTCCGCCTTCTACGTGAAGGTGATTGCTGGTTTCGACCGGAGGAGGGCTGGGCCGAGGTCGCGCGATTGAAACGAGATGCTGAGGACCGCCCGATCCTGCTTGAGATTAGGCCGGAGTTCCTTGGTGACTACCTCAGCGCCCGCGGCATGGCCCTGTATTGTTCGAGCTATCACCAGCGGACCGCCACCACCATCGACAAGCCTGTCTACAGCTGGCCAGGCGACGCTTTCGCCGAAGTCAGGGGCAGGGACGAGCGGGAGGGTCGAACCGGACCGGGGCGCTGGCCGACCCCCAGTGATCAGTACCGCACGATGGGCGCCATGTGGCGAACGGAATGGGTCCAGCCAAGCGGGCTGAGTACACGCATCCGGGGCGACAAGGATCCCCATACCACGAGCTTCATACTGGAGAGTGACGGCACCCGCAGGTCGGGCGATGGTCTGGCTGGGGTGTCGACATGGTTATATTTCGATCCCACCGTCGTCTCCACCTTGATGCGCCATCGCGGCGCGAGCCTGCATTGGTACAGCGCGGAAACCGGAGGCCTGGGCGCCAGCACCGGTGTCCACTTCGGGGTCAACCGGCTCGGCCTGATCACGGTCTTCGCAAAAGACATCGGAGCACTCGATCCTTGGGAGCAGCGGCTGTGGAGCGCTCATAACGTAACGCCCGACGGCGGCGTGGCAGAGGAGTTGTTCGCCGCTCAGATGGATGTGACACCGGCCAGTACGATCGCACCAGAATCGCAGCTGGCCGCGGCGCTTGCGGAGATCGACGCGGCTTTCAGCGGCAAATATGGCGTCCCGCTCCTCCGCGACGACCAGGCCGTGCCTCGGCTGTTGCGCCGCGCGCACCGCTTCCAGGCGGCTGAAGCAGACGGTTTGCTGGAGCTAGCCAAGGAGGTCACTCGCCTTTTCATGGAGCGGGTCGACGTCGATGCCGTCCTTGCGCCTCTCAACCTGCCCAAACCCAAGGATGGTCGGAAGCCGGGTTCGAATAAGGCGCTGGAGAAACTCCTCGGCAGTCTAATCCCTGGGAACGACGCGAGCACGATGATGGCGCCGCTCTTCGGGATCTACGATCTTCGGCTCGCCGACGCACATCTTGGTTCGAGCAACATCGCCAGCGGCAAGGAGCGGGCAGGGGTCGATGATACCGCGCCAGCAGCGATGCAAGGCCGTCAGCTGCTGGATACCTTCGTGGCTACGCTTCGCCAGATATCGGCGGCGATCGCCTAATCGGGAAGCATATCGACGATGGTCACTTCAGCAATTTTCGATCGCTCGACCCGGAAACGGCCGATCTTGCCACGAGCTGATCGATAACGCTGACCGGCAACGCTCAGCCTTCATGTCATTTATGAGCCTTTGGATGGGCTTCAACGGCTGGATGGAATCGGTGACCGGCGCGGACCATGACGCGGCCATGATCACCGCGATTGCCGAAAACCGGCGAGCTACCGATGCCTATGAAGAGCTGATGCAGGATGACGATTTTCAACGACGCGTGATGGCCTTCTCGCAATTATGGCCGGTGCTCAACGTCCGGGACGTGCGGCAGAAGCTCGGTCGTGATGCCTTCTGGGCGCAGGACCGCGACGAGCTTTTCGACCGCCGTCGACGCGTGGGCGTCCGGATGCAACCAGTGGGCTGGACAGACGGAGATGTCCCAACCTGGCCGCAGCTCTTACGGACCATATATTGCGTTCGCTGCAACCTGTTTCACGGTGCGAAATCGCCCCAGCACGGTCGCGATCGTGACTTGGTGCGGCGATCCGGTCGTATCCTGCGGATGTTCATCGAGCGTGGTCGCTGTTTCGAGTGGACGGACTAGGGCTGCCGCCGAGCCGATGCGCGGTCTGAAAAGGTCGTCCTCGGACGGGAGCTCGACACGATCGAACTCTTGACCCAAAGACAAGGATGGCAGAACATAAGGGGAACGCTCCGAGTCTTTGTTTTTATGCCTGCCGTCGATTCCCGCCTTGCGAACATAGCCCAGCTTCGCTCCATCGCGACACCCATCGCCGAGTACCGGACGATGCCCTTCGGGGTGCCCGAGCTTGACCAGCGGCTTGCCAGCGGGGGCTTGAGAGCGGGAGCGCTCCATGAGGCGACCGCGCATTCATGCTCGCTCGTTGACGATGCGGCGGTGACCCTGTTTTTGTGCGGTATAGCCGCTCGGGAAGCTGCAATCAGCGCAGGACCGGTCCTTTGGGCAAGCTGTCGCAGCGATCTGTACGCCCCGGCGTTGTCTCAGGCGGGGTTGTCCTCAGCTGCCGTCATTCACGCCCAGCCGCGCGATGATGCTGAGTTGCTCGCGGTGGTCGAAGATGCGATCCGAGACGGTACGCCTGCTGCCATCGTTGCCGAGGCTGAGAAGGTCTCGATGGTCGCCTCCCGCCGCCTTCAGCTTGCTGCAGCTGATGCCGACCTCCCGGTCCTGCTCCTGCGACGGCGGCGGCGCCGTGATCACGATCCGTTTGGCGAGCCATCGGCTGCCTGGACTCGCTGGCGGATCGCGAGCGCCCCTTCGGAGAGGCTCGGCGTCGCCGGTGTAGGACGGCCACGCTGGACGGTCGAACTCGCGCGCCAACGAGGTGGCGAGGCTTTTTCCCTGATCGTGGAGGGCAGCGATGAGACGGGTCGTCTCCGCGTTCCTGCCGCACTTGGCCATCGAACGGCTGAGACGGCAGGAACGGTCCGCCACGCGGCCGCCTAGTCGGCCGAGCCTCCAGCCACCCGTCGACGACGATCCCGGCGCTTGCTCCGTCCCGCGCGGGGGCGGCTGGCGGCCGGGCGCCCGGTGGGCCCGCAGCGGAATGCTCACGCGCGCGGACGTTGAGGCACAGATCGCGACCTTGCCACGGCATGCGCAGCCGCCTGCCCGCGAGCTGGGCCGTCGTTCGGAGGCCGCTCAGCATCCATTCAAAGCGCCGCCAGCGGCGAAACCGCAACAGACCGCACCTGTCGCGGAGGCGGTCGCTACCCCGCTGGCTCTCTTCGGGAAGGTTGGGCGACGAGAAGAGATCGTCGCGGCGTGCGCTGGCGCGCAAGCGCTCGGAATCCATGTCGGCATGGCCGCCACGCACGCGCGTGCGCTTGTGTCGGACCTGGACCTTCGTCCTGCCGAGCCGGAGGCCGATGCGGCGCTGCTCGATCGGCTCGCGCTTTTTGCAATTAGGCGATGGTCGCCGATCGCAGCGGTGTCGCCCCCCGATGGCCTGTGGATCGACCTCACCGGGTGCGAGCATCTCCATGGCGGCGAGTACCAGTTCTGTCAGAGACTGCTCGTCTTTTGCCGACGGGCGGGATTTACCGCTCGCGTGGCCGTCGCCGATACCCCCGGTGCGGCTCACGCAATCGCCCGGTTTGGCGCCGACGATCTCGCCTGCGTGACGCCGGGTACCACCACGGTCGCGCTCTCCTCGCTGCCGATCGCAGCACTCAGGCTCGACCCAACGGCGCTCAGTGCAGCGCGGCGCTTCGGCTTCGAGAGAGTAGCTGATCTCCTGCCGGTGGCGCGCGGTCCCCTGGCGCGGCGACTAGGCTTGCCGGCCATCACCCGGCTCGATCAGGCGCTTGGCTCGACTGCGGAGCCGATCACTCCGCGCGACGATCCATCCATCCCTGTGGTGGAGCGCCGCCTTCTGGAGCCGATCGGCACCGCCGAAGCGATCGAGCAGGTCATGGGCGATCTCCTGCGGGATCTCGGGGAGCTGCTGCAGGGGCGGGGGCTTGGCGTCCGCTCGCTCCGCCTTGCCGGCCTGCGGGTCGATGGCAGCGAACAGATCGTGGGCATCGGCACTTCGCGGCCGACACGCGAGGTGCCGCATCTTCTTCGACTGCTGAAGCTGCGCATCGAGCGCATCGACCCAGGCCTGGGTATCGAGCAGTTCTGGCTGGCAGCGCCCCACACGGAGCCTCTCGACGCGATTGATCTAGGGGCGGTGCTCGCAGGAGACACGCTCGTCCGCGACCCAGCTCGCTTGGTGGATGTGGTCGCTGGCCGTATCGGCAGCGGCTCGGTTTTTCGGATCGCTCCCGTTGAAAGTCATGTTCCGGAACGCGCGGTAGCACGCACGAACCCTGTCCATATTCCAGGCGACTGGCCCAAATGGCAGCGTCCGGTTCGACTGTTCGCTCGACCAGAGCCGCTATGGGGCGTCGTAGCACTCCTCCCCGATCAGCCGCCCCGCCGCTTCGAATGGCGCGGCACAGCTCACCGGGTCGTCGCCGGCGACGGACCCGAACGTGTCCATGGCGAATGGTGGCGGCGCGATGCGGAGGTCTGGGCCGTCAGGGACTATTATCGGGTCGAGGACGAAGATGGCGGCCGGTACTGGCTGTTCCGGCGCGGCGATGGGATGGACGACAACACTGGCGACCTTAGCTGGTGGATCCACGGCGTTTTCGCATGAGCGCCTATGTCGAGCTTCAGGTGCTGACGCACTTTTCCTTGCTGCGCGGCGCATCGAGCCCGCAGGAGCTATTTTCAGCCGCAGCCCTGCTCGGCTACCCCGCCCTCGGGATAGGTGACATCGGCACCGTAGGAGGCGTCGTGCGCGCCTGGGAGGCGCAGAAAGCGACCGGGGTGCGATCGATAGCGGGCACACGCGTCGATCTCTCCTGCGGTCGTCGCCTCATCCTCTATCCGACCGATAGACCAGCGTGGTCGCGCGTCACCAGGCTTTTGACCGTCGGGAAGAAGCGAGCGGGAAAGGGCGGGTGCCTCCTTCATTGGCATGACCTGCAGCCGTGGTCAGAGGGCGTCATCGCGATCCTCCTGCCGCAAGAGGCTGACGCTGAGAATCTGAGCAGCCTTGCCGACTTGAAAGCCATTTACGGTCGCCGGGCCTATATGGCGCTGTTTCAGCGTCGCCGTCCCGACGACGCGGTACGGATTGACGCGCTTGCCCGTCAGGCGGGCGGTGCCGGCGTCCGTGCCGTCGTGACCGGCGACGTCCTCTATCATGCGCCTGAGGCTCGCCTCCTGCAGGATGTGCTGACTGCGGTCCGCGAGAAGTGCACTGTCGACGAGCTCGGCTACCGGCGGGAGGTGAATGCCGACCGAGCGCTCAAATCACCCGACGAAATGGCCCGGCGTTTTCGCGCCTACCCCGATGCGCTGCAGGCCAGCGTCGACATTGCCCGCGCTTGCACCTTCAGTCTGGATGAACTCGCTTACCAATACCCGCACGAGCGGGTGGTCGAGGGTCTTACGGCGCAAGAAGCCCTTGAGCAGATGGCGAATGACGCGGTTGACCGGCTGTTCGATGGCGATGTGCCGCAATCTTACCGCAGCCAGATCGACCACGAACTGCGGCTGATCCGTGAACTAGGTTACGCTCCCTACTTTCTAACCGTCCACGCGATCGTGCGTGAAGCGCGCCGTCGCGGCATTCTCTGCCAGGGACGCGGGTCTGCGGCGAACAGCTGCGTGTGCTTCGTGCTGGGCATCACGTCGATCGACCCGATCAAGCACGAGTTGCTCTTCGAGCGCTTCGTATCGGGCGAGCGCCGCGAGCCGCCGGACATTGACGTCGATTTCGAGCATGAGCGCCGTGAAGAAATTATCCAGTGGATCTACGAAACCTACGGCCGTGACCGTTCCGCGCTGACAGCCGTCGTTACCCGCTATCGCGCGCGCGGAGCGGTGCGCGATGTCGGCAAGGCGATGGGCCTGCCCGAAGATCTGACCGCCTCGCTTGCAGGCCTGGTCTGGGGCTGGTCGGCCGAAGGGGTCGGCGAAAAGCAGGTTGAAGAACTCAATTTGGATCTCGGAGATCGCCGGCTGCGCCTGACGCTCAATCTCGCGCGCAAGCTGATTGGTACGCCGCGCCATATGTCCCAGCATCCCGGCGGCTTCGTCCTCACGCATGACCGTCTCGACGACCTGGTACCGATCGAACCGGCCGCGATGGACGACCGGCAGATTATTGAATGGGACAAGGATGACATCGACGCCCTGAAATTCATGAAGGTCGACGTCCTCGGCTTGGGGATGCTTGGCTGCATGAACCGCGCCTTCAACCTTCTCGAGGAAGCGAAAGGTTGCCAGATCGGCCTTGCGGACCTGCAGGATGATGACCCTGCGGTGTTCGCTATGATCCAGAAGGCCGATACGCTTGGGACCTTTCAGATCGAAAGCCGCGCGCAGATGTCAATGCTGCCGCGGATGAAGCCGCAGCGCTTCTACGATCTCGTCATACAGGTCGCGATCGTCCGGCCAGGGCCGATTCAGGGGGACATGGTGCATCCCTACCTTCGGCGGCGCGAGGGTTTGGAGAAGCCGGAATATCCCCGGCCCGAGCTGCGTGCGGTGCTGGAAAAAACGCTGGGGGTTCCGCTCTTTCAGGAACAGGCGATGAAGGTCGCTATCGTCGGCGCAGGCTTCACGGCCGCCGAGGCGGACGCTTTGCGGCGGGCTATGGCGACCTTCAAATTTACCGGCGGGGTCTCGCATTTCTCGGAGAAGCTGATCGAGGGGATGGTGGCGCGCGATTATCCGCGCGAATTTGCCGAGCGCACCTTCCGCCAGCTCGAAGGCTTCGGCTCCTACGGCTTTCCGGAGAGCCACGCCGCCTCCTTCGCGAAGATCGCCTATGCCTCGGCCTGGATGAAGCATCATCACCCTGACGTCTTTTGCGCCAGCCTGATGAACGCCCAGCCGATGGGCTTCTATGCGCCCGCGCAGATCGTTCGCGACGCACGCGATCACGGTGTGGAGGTCCGTCCGCCCTGCATCAACGCGAGCCGGTGGGACTGTACGCTGGAGCCCACGAACGGCCGCTATCTCGCGGTGCGGCTTGGACTGCGCCAGGTCCGCGGTCTTTCGAACGCAGACGGTGCGGCAATAGTCGGCGCGCGCTCGACCGCTCTGTTCGATTCTGTCGAGGACGTGTGGCGCCGATCACGGGTCCAGCGGGCGGCTATCGAGAAGCTGGCAGACGCCGACGCCTACCACGCGTTCGGCGCCGATCGTCGCCAAGGGCTCTGGAAGGTGAAGGGCCTCGGCGAGGCACCTTTGCCGCTATTTGCGGCCGCTGACCGCGAAGCGCAGACCGTGAGCGCCGAGGGCCTCGAGCCGGCCGTCACCCTGCGGCCGCTAACGGATGGTCGCGAGGTGATCGAAGATTACCGCTCGCTCCAATTGTCACTGCGCGCCCATCCTCTCACATTCGTCCGCGACGAACTGGCGCGGCGAGGCGTGACCCGTTGCGCGGATCTCGCGAGCATCCGAGACGGTCGCCATGTCGAGGTCGCCGGCATCATCCTTGTTCGACAAAAACCTGGTTCGGCAAAGGGCGTCCTCTTCATCACGATTGAAGATGAGACAGGCATCGCGAATGGCATACTCTGGCCGGACCGGTTCGAGGCGCAGCGCCGAACCGTCATGTCGGCATCGATGATCGGCATGAAGGGCAGGGTCCAGAAAGAAGGCGAGGTAATCCACGTCATCTGCGATCGGATCATCGATCACGGGGATCTGCTTCACCGAGTGGGCGAGCTGTCATTCCCGCACCGGACCGGTCGAGCCGATGGAGCTCGCCATGCCGGCGCCCCCGACCGCGGAGACAAGGGTTGGAAGCCCGAGCCACGCAACTGCTATTGGCCGCCTCACGCTGACGGCATGGATCCAAAGGAGGTCGTGCGGTTCAAGTCACACGATTTCCGCTGAGCTATGAGTGCCCTTCCGCGCCACCAGCGCGTCGTCATCGCCCTTTCCGTCCATATCCTTCGCTCCGCGACCGCACGATCCTCCGACACTCGCGTCGACGTCGTCGAGGTACGTTTGGCCTTGCGCTGCCTGCTTCAACACTGCCCGGAGCGCTGGCCTCTGGAGAATTTCTGGGACGCGGCAGCCCAGGCCAATGACATCGGTCGCTCGCAGGGTGTGACCGCTGCCTTCAATGGAATCGTCCGCCAATTGCGCCAAGCGGGACGCTACGATGAGGTGTCACCGCTCTGAAATAGTGGCCCCAAGTCGTTCCAGCCGGAAACACTTTGCCGGTTCCCGGAAAAGTCTTTCCAACCACGTGGGGGGCGCTCCCCACCACGCATGCGGTGCACGCATGCGCTCAGAATAAGCCACGGGATGCATCACCGGCCAGCGGCGATCCGGGCGCGGGTTAGAGCGTGGAGGAGATCGAGCATCTGGTGCAGCCGGGCGTCGCCTTCCTCGCTGGACCATGGCTCGACGAGATTGCCATGCATCACCGAGTTGCGAATCTCGTACCAAGTCTGCACGTGCGCCGCCTCCAGCGTGCCCGCCTTGCCGAGTTGGCGCATGAAGGCGACGACGCTGCGCTTGCTCACCATCCCAAGGTTGGAGAGCATTCGGCCGCGCAAGGCGGGGTCGTCCTTCCACGCCTCGATCTGCTTTTTCATTGACGCAAGAAGTTCATCGGAGAATTCTGGCCGTCTGTCGTCCTCGGTCATCAACTCGTTCGCCAGTGCCTCAGCCGCGCCGGCGAGCGTCAGCGTGAGCACCCAGCGCGAACCGAGCTGGGCTTCGGCGAGCTCATCGTAATAACGTGTCAGCGGATTCGCTTCGAAAGATCCGACCTTGACGATGAACGTAAGAATGTCGGCGTAGAGCTTCCAAAAGGCTTCCGCCCGTCCGTGTTCGATCGCGAAGGGCTGCAGCAAGCCGATCGCAGACGGCTCCCGATGGCGCGGCGATGGCCGCAGCCACACATGCGCAGTGCCGTCACCGAGGTTGCGCGCGACCATGCGCGGATAGACCGGCACGCCGAGCAGGATACGCAGCGGCTCTGTCAGCCAATTCTCCAAGAACGGATGAGAGAGAACCCCGCCCGCGTCGGCAGTGATCCACAACGCCTGGCCTGACGGCTCATACGAAAAGGTGATGCTAGTCCCGAGGACCTCAATCACGTGTTGGCCCGGCCCGCGGCTCGCCAAGATACGGCGCTCGCCGATGAATGCCGTGGTTGTCAGCGGCTCGCTCATCGGCAGGTCGATTGGCGGCACGAGCAACAGCTCGACATTGCTCCGCTTCGATACCCAGTAGCCTTTAGCCAGCGCGTGCAGTGCGTCGATTTCGCCGCTCAGCGGCCACCCGTTATTGTGGTCGGCGAAGAAGTCCACCTGGGTATAGCCGCCCACCCATTCGACCCCGCGATAGTCCGTCGCAAACAAGCGGAGGAGGTCACGGGCGTCATACGGCTGCGACTTCTGCCGGTTGAACACCTCCAGTGCCTGCCGCAAATCTACCGAAGGCGCCGCATGCATATAGAACCGCATCTTGGTCGTGCTGACGATTTCGATGCGACCCGAACCCTTGAAGATCGCGCCTTCCTCGTCGCGCCCGAACAACGTCATTTGCGGGCACTCGATCGTTCGCGGCAGACCCGACAACATCTGTCGCCAGCTGTCGAGTGTATGGAGATCACGCTCGCTGGTTTCTTGGAGCGCGGCGGTCTCGGCCGGCTCCTCAACACGTAGCGCGTTGGCTATCCAATTGCGTAAGTTGTTTAAGAGCCGCATCCTCATCACCCTCTAGCCGCGCCCCGCCGTCAAAAATCCGTACCGCTCGCGGCACTTTACCTCGCTCGGTGAAGTGCCACGAGCGGTTAAAGTCTTTGTGGCCCTCCTGTGCGGGATTCACTTTGCCGGCACTCTGTGCTTGTAATGTTCCATGTTTCAGCCCGATCTCTTTTCCCTTGAGGACTGTGCTCGGCCGGTGAAAGCCGGAGAGCCTACGCGCCCGCTTGACCTACCGGCCATTCTGGAGCGGCTGACGATCGTATGCGAGCGACCGCGTTACAGCTTCATGGTGCTCAACTTGATCGCCCAGGCGAGTGCTCAGACGGGATCGGCGGGACCGTACATCCGCGAGGGTGACCGCCGGATTCCCGTCCGGGATTGGCTATGCGACGCACTGGTTCCCGTCGCTCAGCGCGACCCCCGTCGTCTCGCGATCGCAGACAAGGTGCGACAAGACCTTGAGGCTAAGTGTGCCCTTCCGGTCGATCCGGTGGCGGCAAACAGGATCGTCGACGCTCAGGTTCGCAAGCGGGTTCGTCAGTCCGGCCGCACAAATGTCAGCCGCGCCGTTTCCGAGTTGGTTCGCGCCGGCTTCGTCAGGCGGCATTATCAGGGCTACCGGGTGGATCACCAAAATCGGGGCGCCCAGCGGCAAGCGGTTTACACGATCACCGAGGAAGCACGTCGGGCACTTCACGCCGGTCGGTGAAACACCCTCAATTACGGTTAAGGCCCAGCTCCCGGCTTTGTAGCTTCGCTTTCCAAAGCTGCTCTGCAGCGATGATCTCCTCGACGGTGGCGCTTGATCCGCTCACTTCGAGAATGCTGGCCTGATAGTCGCTCGGGTCGCGACTTTTCAGACCCAGATTGCCGCCATGGCCATCTCGGATGTAGGTGAGCCAGCGGCCGAAGAAACCGCTCTCGCCTGTGGCCGAACCAACATATTGCTCGCGCGTGCGCGGGCAGGTCAGAAGGTAAACGCCCCGCGCCGCGGTAAGCGCGGCGATCCAGCCCTTTGGCAGTGCTTCCAGCGACGAGAGGTTGCCGATGAACCGCACATAACCTGGGAACGCTTCCTCCTGAAACGTGCGGCTCAATTCGAGTATAGCCTTCGCCTGGCTACCGGCACGCTGGATCCAACTCCGGGTTCCTGCGCCCCAGTCGATGGTCAAACGGCCGCTCATGTCCTCCAACGCGAATACGGAGGTTTGCGCATAGAGATCGAGCGGCCGGGTGCCGCCTTCGGTTGCGAGCTTGTGACGCAGCGGGTCGACAATGTCGTCGGGCGCACTCCCGATGAGCGAGATTTCGTAAAGTCCCACGAACAGGGTGGCTGCCGCGGGCGTCACGACGAAGCTCGCCCAATATCTTGCGGAAAGACGAGCGCGGTTCTGGCTCGTCTGAAGGCTTTGATACACGAGGAAGCCCGCCCGATCGTCGCGCCAGAGCGAATAAGGCGTCCGGCCCGCAGAATGCGTTTGATGCCGCAGGAGACGAACGGAATCAGGGCTTATGCCCGCTTCGTCGAGGACCGCGTTGAAAGTCAGCGCCATATGTTCATAGTCTGCTTCTTGCCGGAATCTGCGGATGCTTGTGGAGCAGGGTGGTGGCGGCTTCAATGAGCCGATGCCGACGGCTCCGACCGACGGACAAAAAGATGAGCCTTGCGACCTACCGCCTGTCCGATGACCTCGCGCGACGACGAATGCTCTATCCCTCGACGATCATCTCAGCGCCAAGCGTTCTCTTGGTCGATGTGCCCGTACCGCTGCGCGGCGACGGTCTCGGGCTCGGACGCTATTACGCGATGATTTTGGAGACCAGCCACGAACAAGCGGAAGCGGAACGCCTTCTGAACCTTCCCCGTCCGGGGCCCGTGGCTCCAGACTTTTTCGATCACCGTCCATCGGCCCTGGTCTCGGACAATGTGCTGATTTCTCGCTATGAGCCACCCACCACCGGCTGGCCCTTGCTCATCGTCTGTCGCTGGCCGGACAGCTACGTCTCGCTAGTTCAGGATATACCAGGCTGCAGCATGGCGCGTGGGCGTTACACGACGGAGATGTTCACCACCGCAGACGACGCCGAGGCTCACAGCGTTTTGCTGCTCGAGCAGCTTGCTGGACATGGCTAGCTTGCGGTCCGGATGATCAGCGCCGAGACGCTCGCTCCCGCCGGCACCGCCTAAAAAGCTAGCGCGACCCGTGCGAGCCAACCGGATCAAACGATGAAGTCGGCGAAGGCGGGTGCGACATGGTCGTTCCAAACCTCATCACCCCGAAGTTTCTCGCCCGCGCCGTTTATCTGCTCCAGCCCGACATCGCTGATCCGCACGCCAGCGGGGACGTAGCGGAGTACCAGTTCGCCATAGCGGATCTCACTGCTTGGGAAATTGCGACTGAAATCCTTCAGGTTTGGGACCAGGCGGTGATGGAGTTGGCTGTCTTCTCGTCCTTCATCACGAGCGATCCGGGCGCGAAGCTGAGCGGAAACGACGTCGTCGACGGTCGGCTTCACCATCGTCGTATGCTCTACCGCAACAATGGCTGGGGTGTAGCTGTTCATTGGGTCGCCGACAGGATTTTGCAGCCGGATCGTTCCGTCGACGATCACGAAAGGCGGCGCAACGACCCATGCGTGGCCCAGTTCGGCACCAGGGAAATCGGAGAGGTCACACATCGACTGTCCGCGCCAAAGATCTTCGCTGGCTACTTCGGCAATCATCGAGCCTTTCAGCCCGAAACTCCAGACACCGAGCCGATCGAGGATACGCTGCATCATCGACGAGACATGAACACAGCTACGCTGCATATCCTCACGTTCGAACAGATCCGCCAGGAATTCGGCGAGCCGGGGGACGATCGCACGGACGCGCTCATCATATTCGGCGGTGCGCGGGCGGGATTGCACCCACAAGGCGTATTGATCGAGGAAGGTGCCGTCGCGACCTTCCTCCGCCGCAAAGGCCGGCTGATCGAAAAAGCCAAACTGGGTGGTGTCGATGCCGAGCCCCCGCAGCCGAGCATCAATTTCCGCGTGAACTCCTGCACGCGCGGCTGCTCGCTGCTTCGCCTGCCCCATTCGACATCACTCCCTATGTTTCAACGGTTTAGCTTCCGCGCCGCGCTTCGGCGATGACAGAGGCCTGCACCATAGGCATATAGCAAGGGAACATCATCAGCGGAGTAGCCCCACCAAGCATGCCGAAGGTCAATCCTCAGATCCTGTCATGGGCGCGCGAGAGCGCGGGCCTGACGCTTGAGGATGCCGCCAAAGGGATCGGTCTTGGCGGTGAAAGCGCCGCTGCACGCCTGGCGGAGATGGAGGCGGGCGATCGCGAGCCCAGCCGCCCCCAATTGCTCAAAATGGCGGATCGCTATCGTCGTCCATTGCTCACGTTCTACCTACCCGAACCACCGGCAGCGCCCCCCCGAACCCATGACTTTCGGACGCTTCCGGATCGGGAGGCCGGAGCGGAGGCGACCGTCGGTGCGCTGGTCCGTGACGTTCGCACCCGCCAGTCCCTTGTTCGTGGTGCATTAGAAGACGCCGAAGAGGCTGAAATCCGGACGTTCGTCGGGTCCATTGACCCACGGGCGGGTGCGGATGCCCTTGCTCAGGCGATGGGTGAACTGCTGAACCTTGATCGAGGGGGTTACCGCCAGGCCCGGACGATCGAGCAAGCCTTCCGGATCTTGCGCGATGCGGTTGAGGCTGCGGGCGTCTATGTGCTGCTCATCGGCAATCTCGGCCACTGGACGAGCAATCTCAGCCCAGGTGTTTTCCGGGGAATGGCTCTCGCGGACGAGGTCGCGCCGTTCATCGTCGTCAATGAAACGGACTCCAAGGCAGCTTGGCCGTTCACGCTTCTTCATGAGCTCGGCCACATCCTTTTGGGGCAGAGCGGTATCAGCGGATATGACAGCGAACAGGTGATCGAGCGGCTGTGCGATGACGCGGCGGCGAAATTCCTTCTTGGCCGCGAGGAGCTGCAGGAGCTCGCCGGTGTCGCCGACCTAGACGGATTGATCGACCAAATCGGCGTCTTTGCAAACGCTCGCAAAGTCAGCCGCAAGATGGTCGCCTACAACCTCTTACGGGAGCGCCTCATCGATGCGGCCATGTACCGGCAGCTCGCCGCCCGGTTCGATGAGGACCGTCTCGAGTTTCCGCGAAAGCCAGCGAAAGGCGCGCCTGACTATTATGTCGTAAGGCGCCACCGGGTTGGACAGGGTCTCCTCGCGCTTGTCGATCGGATGGTCGCGGGTGGCGCCTTGACGACGACCAAGGCGGGCAAGGTGCTCGGCGTAAAACCCACGGCGATCGGTCGCATGACCGAACAGATGGCATAGCGGGGGTCGCTTGCTCTACCTGCTCGATGCCGACACGCTCATAACAGGAGATCGCAGAGCCTATCCGCTCCGGCGTTTTCCCGTGTTTTGGGAGTGGTTGCGACACCAAGGCACCCTCGGCAACGTCAAAATTCCATTGGAGCAATTCGAGGAGGTCACCTCCGGTCGGGGCGACATCGTGGACTGGCTCTGCACCGAAGATTGCCGCGCGGCGCTGATCCTGGCCGAGGATCTCGACCCCGCGCTGGTCGCCGATACAACCCTGCAAGGCTATGGTCCCCTCGACGAGAACGGCGTCGAGCTAGTCGGGCGCGATCCCTTTCTGGTGGCCTACGGACGCGTCGAGCCGGGCGAACGCACGGTCGTAAGCTTCGAGGTATCGAAACCCGGCAAGCAGGGTGCCAACCGGAAGGTGCCTGATGTCTGTCGTGACTTCGGGGTCCCGTGCTGCTCTCTTTTCGACATGATCGAGGCTCTCGACTTCACGACCGCCTGGCAACAGCCGTAAGGCGCGATTGCGCTCGGCGTCGCATCGCGCGACCAGCCAAGAAGAGGTGCAGCCTGTCCCGGCCGTCGTCGGTAATCCGGTCCCAGATGTGCTTGGTGGTCCAACCTGAAAACATCACGTAGAGCGCAATGTAGAACGTCAGCAGCACAGGGACCTGCCCCGGAAGTTTCGGCGCCTCACGCCCCACCACGGCACCCATGAATGCGACGAAGAGATAAAGTCCGATACTCATCAGGAAGATAACGAGGCTGCGTGTGCCGGAGCTGTAGCCCTTGATCGCGGCCTTCAGGATAATGCTTGCCGCGGTCCCCAGCACCATGATGCTCACATATCCGGCCATAAATACCAGGACGGTCGCATATGGCAGGACGGCACTTGGTAGATGGCTCGATGCCGTCGGCGAGCGCAACCACAGATACAGCAGAGCCATGGGCGTCAGGAGCTGAACGATAATGGCCAATCCGGCTGCGCCCCACCCAAGCAGGAAGGTGCGGCGCGCGTATCGCCTGGCTCGCGCGATGCGCCGGCGGACTGGCCGACGCACCAGGACCATTTTTTCGCTACCCCAACCGCGCACAGCTACACCTGCAGCCCGCGCCCGGAAGCTAATCGCACGCGCGGCAGCGGAGATTGCGGCTCCGCGTGACTTCAAAGGAAGCCCTCACCTGCATGCTCTCGGAACCGCTCATGATCGCGGACATACTCCGCGACCATCTCGAGCGAAGCGTGCCGGCTATGCTCTTTCATCTTGAAGAGGTTTGCGTTCTGGCGTCCTGCTTCGGTCAGGAACCCGGCTCGGAGGCTATGACCTGAGAAGAGCTCCGGCGGATAGCCGGCAGCCACAGCCGCCGCCTTGACGACCAGTGCTACGCCCTGCGCGCTCATTGCCTTCCCGGTCAGTCGACCCTGCGGTGTCAGCTTGCGAAAGATTGGCCCGCTATCGATTCCAGCTTTAGCGAGCCATGCCCGATAATGCTGCACCGGCTCGAGACGCTGGCCGTCTGGGATCGCGACCGTGTGCCCTTGACCTTCCTGATCGGTTTTCGAGGAGGGAATGCGGATCAGCAGGCCTCGACCATCTTCGGATACCCGCCCGACCGTCACCGCGACCAATTCGGAGCGACGCATTGCACCGGCCATTCCGATGGCGAGCAGCGCCCTGTCACGATAGGCGCGGAGATCCTCGCCTGTCAAACGGCGTGCAAAAGGGACCCCCGATCGGCGTCGAACAGGGACCCCCTTGGTGGCTGGCGCGGAACGTCGAGCGGTGCGCTATTCCGCCCTGCTTGCGGCGTAGGGCGGGCGTAGCCCGACCGGAGGCGCAAGCAGGGCGAAGCGTCTTTCCGGGAGCTATGTGTAGGCGGGTCAGCTGCGGTTTTTGAACCGCCAGCTGTCGTTGCCGGTCTCGACGATATCGCAGTGATGGGTGATGCGATCGAGGAGCGCGGTGGTCATCTTGGGATCGCCGAACACCGTCGGCCACTCCCCGAACGCGAGGTTGGTGGTGATGATCACCGAGGTGCGTTCGTAGAGCTTGCTGACGAGGTGGAACAGCAGTTGTCCGCCCGAACGGGCGAACGGCAGATAGCCAAGCTCGTCGAGCACGACGAGTTCGAGCCGGGAGAGTTGCGCGGCAAGCGCGCCGGCCTTGCCGATGCGGGTCTCTTCCTCGAGCCGGGTGACCAGGTCGACGGTGTTGAAGTAGCGGCCACGGGCACCAGCGCGCACGACGCTGGCGGTAATGGCGGTGGCCAGATGGGTCTTGCCCGTGCCGGTGCCGCCGACCAGCACGATGTTGCGCCGACCCGGCAGGAACGATCCTGCCTGCAGCGATCGGACCAGGCCTTCGTTGATCGGCGTCCCCTCGAACACGAACGCATCGATGTCCTTCACCACCGGCAGCTTGGCGGCACTCATCCGGTAGCGGATCGAGGCGGCATGACGGTGAGCGGCTTCGGCACGCAGCAGATCGGTCAGGATCTCAGTGATGGTGCGCTGGCGCTGCACGCCGGCGGTGACCGCCTCGTCGAACGCACCGGCCATACCCTTGAGGCCAAGCCCGCGCATCGCCTCGATCATATCATGCCGCTGCATGGAGGCCTCGCAAGCGATCGTAGCGGGCGCAGTCGGCGATCGGCGGATGCGTCAGGGCAAGATCCTCCGGCGTGACGATCGTCAGCGGCCGAGGTGGTTCACGGTGCCGCGCGAGGATGTTGAGGATCACCTCGTCGCTGGCAGCACCCGCATCGAGCGCTTCAAGGATCGCGGCTTCCACGGCATCCAGGCCGTCGGTCAGCACCGCCGCCAGCACGCGCACGAACCGTCGATCGGCTTCATCGCCGGTGCCCAGCTTGCGGCGCAGCCGGCTGAGCGCAGGTGGCAGATCCCACCCTTGGAACGGGATCCCATTGCGCAAGGCACCGGGCTTCTTGGCCAGCACAGGCAGGTAATGCCATGGGTCGAGGATCATCCGATCCCGGCCGAAAAACCGACGATGCTCGCCCACCACCTCGTCGCCCAGGCGCACGATAATCCGGTCGGCATAGGCGCGGACCTGCACTGCGCGGCGAACCGCTTTGGCCATCACGGAGTAGCGGTTGCGGTCGAAGCTGATCAGGCAGGTGCCCGTCACCGCGTGCTCGCTCTCGTGGAAGCCGTCGAACGGCGCCAACATCGGCTGCAGCGCGGAGCGTTCCGCCGCCAGAGCTTCTTCGACGGTCATCTCACGCTGCTCGGGATGGAACTGATGCGCTGCCCAGCGGCGACACTCGGCCTCCAGCCAACCGTTCAGCTCCTCGAAGCTGGCGAACCGCAGGCGTGGTTGGAAGAGCCGCCCGCGGATCGTCTGCACCTGGTTCTCGACCTGGCCCTTCTCCCAACCCGCCGCCGGCGAGCACGCGGTCGGCTCGACCATGTAGTGATCGGCCATGACCAGGAAGCGGCGGTTGAACTCGCGCTCCTTGCCGGTGAACACCGTCGTCACCGCCGTCTTCATGTTGTCGTAGATCCCGCGCAGCGGCACCCCGCCGAAGAATGCGAAGGCGCACGCATGCGCGTCGAACAGCATCTCCTGGGTCTCGCGCGGATAGGCCCTGACGTACACCGCCCGCGATGCGCACAGCCGCACGTGGGCGACTTTGATCCGCATCGGCTTGCCCGCAAGTTCTACATCCTCGTGGCTCCAGTCGAACTGGTAGGCCTCGCCCGGCCTGTACATCAGCGGGATGAACGCGGGCACGTCGCCGCCAGGATCCTTGCGCCGCGCATCCGCCCAGCGCGTGGCATAGCGCCGGACCGCGTCATAAGAGCCCTCGAACCCCTCGCGCTTCAGCAGATCGTGAATCCGCGTCATGCGTAGCCGATCGCGCCGTAACCGCGCCTCGTTCTCGAGCAACAGCGCGTCGAGACGCTCCTGATAGGGACCAATCCGCGGCAGCGGCTGCACCACCCGATGATAGTCAAAGGCGCCTTCCGGCGCGCGGATCGCTTTGCGAACCACCTTGCGCGACAGCCGCAAATCCCGCGCAATCGCCTTTATCGGCTTGCCGGCCGCGTACTCGCGCCGGACCCGCACCACAGTCTCCACCACCAACATCCCGATCTCGCCATCTGGAAATCCAGACCGCTGCCTAAACCATCGAAATGAGGGGTCCCTTTTGGACGCCGATCACCCCGCTAACGGGGCCCTTTTTGCACGCCGATCCACAATCCTCGCCTGTGATACTGCGGAGCATGTCACGAAGGACGTCCCCATCAGCCGCGCGCTTCTTTCCGGGGAGCTCTCCCTTTTTGTCTTTACGAATGCCGCGCACGGCTTTCTCGAGACGGGCGGCGTCAGGCTGAGTAGTGGGGGGCTCCATGTCCGCTGCGCGATGGGCGAAGACGATTGCGGCCAAGCGACGGCCGACAGTGGCACGGCCCAACGGCACGGGATCTCTGCGCTCGAGGACAGTGCCGCGCTTCGTTCGCCGCGGCTCGGCCGGCACGAACCCGCGTTCGGCAAGCAGGGTCAAAAAGGCTGCAACGGTTGCGGGTGCCGCCGGAAGCGGCCGATATCCATTCTCCCCGCACCAGGCACAGAAAAGCCGCCAGTCGGATTTGTATGCGCGCAACGTCGCCTCGGCCGAGGCCCGCGCGACATAAGCGTCAACCCGCTCGCGATCGTCAGGCGAAAGGTCAGGAAGAAACGGCTCCAGGGAAGTTACCTGATTGAGCACCGCGACGGTGCCCGCCATGATCGCTTTGAGGCTTTCGCCGTCGTTTTGGCTCATTCCGATAGGCCTCCCATATCTGGGCGATCGGCACGGACACCGTCGATCCAATCGAGATTGTCGCCATTTCGGCTCCAATGACCTAGCACCCGATCTGCATCGGTGAGATCGGGGAAGTTACGCCGCTGCACATGCATGATCGAGACCGTGTTCCACCGCTGAAGATGCTTCTCGCGCATGGCAAATCTGCCATGCTCTTTAGCGTCTGCGTCATTGGCAAGGGTCTGCTGGTCGCCTGCGAAGTAGCCCCCAGCGCCAGCGGTGCCGTAGCCAAACACGAAGTCGTAGCAGTGATCGGCCTTGGAGAGCGTCGAATCCACCAAGCCGGATGCGACGTCGAAACACTCGTCCTGGCTATGTGTGCACGTCAGGCAGATCCCTTCGGCGATGACATCGCCCTTGCATTCGGTCTGACCGCACGGCGCGCGCTCGGTAACAGTCGTCTCTTCGCACACTAGGCAGTAGAGCTCGGTCGCCCCAGGCGATTTGGTCGTCAACTGAGCAAGGCGGGGCCAGTCGTCCTGCCAATCGCGGTTCGACGCGAAATAGCAGTGCGGGCACACATAGCCCCGCCGATCGTCATCATAGCCGAAGAAGCGCTTGGCCTCAGCGGGCTTCAGATGACGGATGGCGGTGGCGATCTGTCGCAGGACGTGGTTTCGGGCATTGTCGACGAAGCCGAGCGAGGCGAATTTGCTCTCGTCCTCCAATTCGATCAACCGTTGCGCCCACGGGACCTCCGAAAAGAGCGCTTCGATCGCTGTCAGCAGCGTCTTCACCACCTGCTCGGGCGTGAACGTGCCCGGCGCCGATGAATGCATGATCTTGTTGCGATCGCGCCTGACTTGTTCCCAGAACGTCTTGAACGGCTCGTCCAAGGGAGAGGCAACCACACTGTTATGGACGGGTATGAGGTCCGTGGCGTCGAGCGTGCGAAATTCACCGAACGAGACCGGCCCAGTGGCGGTGCCCTTCGGCCAATCCTTCGGCCCACCAATCAGGAGATAGGGCGATACCGCCGCGATCCGACCCTTGAGCGCCAGCTCCATGCCTTGCTGGATGAGGCTGTACGCGTTGGCGAGCGCGGGCTGCGAGCGCTGCCAAAATTCCTCAACCGCTTCCTCGGGCGTTTCGTCGGCCAGCTTGTAGTACGTTGCACCATCGTAATCATGCACCGAGTCCATCGCGATCTGCCACGCCAGGTGAACCTGCTTGAGGCCGGCGGCATGAAATTCGCCGGCGGTTGGGATGTGTAGGTTTTCCTGAAATGGTGGACGGCATCTGCCCGGCGGCACGCTCCCGAAATAGCGGATTTGCACCTAAATTGGTGGACGTCAGAGTTTTTGCCTCACGCTCGACCTGCCATCGGCATCAGTCGGCGCTCATGGGATCAGATGTAGTGCCGGAACGGCAGCGGCGGTGCGGTAACGGTATGAGGCGACGCCATCAGGATCTCACCCACCCGGTCGGCGAACTTGAGCGTCACAGGCAGGGCGCTCGCAAAATCGCAGGCGTTATAGTTGACCTTGGTGAGCGCAAGGATGTCGCCGAGCACCTCTACAATGTCTCCTTCGCCATGCGTCACGTCGACGGTGAGCGGCTTGGGTGTCTCGAACCCTTGATACCCTGCCAGCCGCGGCACGAAGCCCCGCGCCCAAAGGTAACCTGACCAGTCACCCACGGTAAGGGCTGTGCCGCGCAGGACCGGTGTCGACGCAGAGGGGCGGAACAGCCGAACATCATCGAGCTGCTTGATCCTGACTCCTACCAGCTGTGTTTCAGTGGGCACTGCGCTGCAAAAGCCGTCCCACTCATCGTGGGAAAAGCGGTGACGGCCATGGATGAATAGCTGGTTCGGTGGCTTGCCGTGCTTGAGCTTATAGCCCTCGACCACCGAGGTCATCAAATTCGCCGCCGCGCTCCTCGACAGGTGATATTCCTTGCGCTCGTCGGAGTACCAAGGGCCAAGGGCGCCGCGAAATACGAGACCGTCGCCTGAGTTGAGGAACATCTGCGCGGCGCAACAGGCCTCGCCCGTTGCCGCAGGCGTGTCGTCGTTCTTGAACACCAGTCCGACGTAGCAAACACCAGGGCGGACATGGGCCAGCGCCCACGGCTTGGCGTCCATCTTGAAGTAGAGCGTGGTGCAGAAGTTCCAGGCAACCGTGGCCTCGTCCTGGAGGCCGCGCCGGCGGTCGTTGGTGATGTTGAGGTTGCGGTCGACCAGCGTGCTTTCGAGGATCAGCTGGAGGACGACGCCGTCCTGCAGCAACTCGGCTTTCAACTGGTGGTGAAAATTGCTCGAGAACAGGTAGGTTTCGGCATCCCGCACCGTGTCTGGGAACAGGTCGCCCCCCATCTGGAAGAAGCGTTTGGCGTCCTTGAAGCTCGTGATGTCGGAGGGGGTGCGCTCGTCTTTGGGCGGTGGTGCGACCTGGGGGCGTCCATAGCGATAGACGACGTCCGGAACGACAACGAGCCAGACGTCGGGACGGCGCTCCTCGGCGCGGATGTGCGCGCGGATCGCGTTGGCGAACAGCAGTACCGTGGAACGAACCGCGTCGGCGCGATTGTTCTTCTTGATGCAGTGATCGATGTCGCCGCTCTTGACCGCTAGCTCGACCATGCCGCGGGTCGGCAGCGCGATGCCGAAGCAGGCCTCGAAGCCTGGCCATGCGGGTGCCCATAGGACGGGCTTGCCCTTCGCATCAACTTTGCCGGGTATATGCAGGCTGATCCGCTCTAACCAGCGGCGGGATAGGCCGACGCCGCTCTCCGTCCCGATGACGCCCAAACGCACCTGGGAGCGGCCATCTGGACCTTCGAGCGGCCCAAAGAGGAAGAGCCCATCTTTTGGCGCTTCCATCTGCTGCCCGTGACCGAACTCGAGCAAAGGCTCGGCGATGCGGTGCGTGAGGATGCTCATGCGTCGGCCTCCTCCGGTATCTCATCCCGGTCGAAGGCCGTTTCGAAGTCCTCTGACAGGGTTATCTGGCCTGCCTCGTCTTCCTCGGCTCGGCGGTCTTCTTCCGCGGCGAAGCTGACCGGAAAGTCGAAGCTCATCGGTAAGCTAGCGACGGTGAGGCGCTCACCGGACGCGGCAATGTCTAGTGCCGCTTCACCTTCGGCAAGCCAGCCCATCGCGGCGAGCAGCATGTCGCGCCATTTGTCGTTGAACCAAGACCGCGTGAGGCGCAATCGGATGCGCTGCAGCTGTTCACCCGGAAGCGGGGTTCGGCCATCGGTCGTCACCGCGACATTGGCATGGACCCGGAAGAGAGCATCCGGCCAGAGCTTGGGTTGAGCAACAAGGCACAGATGCCAGCGCCGATCCTTGAACTTGCCGCTCAGGACCCGGTCGACCCGATGTCCATCGCTCAGCGTCAGCTTTACCCTTCCGTCAATGAGACCGTCGGGGAAGAAGCGGCCGCGGGCGCCCGAGGCGAAATCGACAGGAAGTAGCCCGAGACGATGCATGGCCAGGTCCCAATGCTGGCGCATCAGGTTGACGGCGATCCGCCGCGCGTTGGAACGCTCACCGAAGTGGCGGCTATATGTACCGTCGATCACGCTGTTGAAAGGCAGGCTAGCGCGTGCCTTCAACGGCGGCGCGCCATTGTCGAGACGCTCGATCGCATCGGGTCCGCAGAAGGCGATAGCGCCTCCCTCGTGAAGGACGTGGGGAGCCTTGGTGAACTGGCTCCACGCTTCCAGCTGCGCAGTCGTTCCCTTAGCCTCCAGGATCCAGACGTCAGGCCTCGCCCGGAGTTCGAACCAGTTGCTGTAAAGCGTCTCAGGATTTGGAGTGACCAGCTTTCGACCGTCCTCTTGGGCAGCGACGATCATCGCAAGCTGCTCGGCGTCCAGATGCTCAACCTTCGGCACCCGTGAGGTGTCGAGCGTCTCGAACAGGGGCTGAAGGCAGGCTGCCCAGTTAGGGAACGCATTGTGTGCGTTCTGGCGGATGATCTCTGTGGGGAATTCGCCGAAGTCCACGTCGGCGATCCGGATTGGGACCATGAACTCCGGGTCGCTGAGCTTGCGACGCATGACGTCGCCGAGGGCGAGTTCCTTCTTTACGCCTTGCTTGCCGATGTGCTCGGACACGACGACGATCTGCTTGATCGCCTCGTGCCGCAGCACGTGCTCGATCTTGTCCCAGAAATCGTCGCCACCCCGAAGCGCGCGAACGTCGACCCAGACCTTGTATCCGGCCGTGGTGAGGCGCCCGGCAAGCCACCGGGCGAAGCGATTGTCCTCAGGATTGGCGTGCGTGATCAAAATTGTGTCGCGCACCGGTGTCGGAGCGGTAGTCATGGGAGTTCCCGCCTGCAGAGTGCCGTACCTAAAAGCAAGAATGTGCGACTACTCTGCCAGAGGGCGCACGTTGGTGATGGTGATGCCTACCTCGGCGCTCGCAAGTGGCCCGTCCGTTGTGAGCATCTCGGCTTGCAGGTCGATCGCCAAGGCAAGGCATGCCCGGTCGCCGAGAGACAGACCGAGCGCCTTCGTCGCTGGCCGGAGGTCGCCTACTATGAGCGCCTGGGCAGGAGTGAGCGGCCGGACATCGAGGTGCAGCCCGCCAAGCGCCTCACGCACCTCGTCGAGCGGCAATCCTCGGTCCCTTAGCTTGGAAACGACCTCTGCGAGGTTGGCCGTTCCGATGATGCTGCGGGTCAGGACGTCGACTACCCGATCCGCCCCGGCTTCATCGTTTAAAAGGCAGAGCAGGGCGGAGGCGTCGAGTACGACTTTGCTACTCACGCTCCGCCTCACGCCGACGCTCCGCGATCAGCTCGTCAGCCAAGCCGACGCCTTCGGGCACATACTTGCGCAGGATCGCGCGAGCACGCTCAAGTGCCTTAGGTACGGAACGTACCCGCAACTCGCCATCGTCCACATCGACGAGAACGGTGTCACCCGTAGTGATCCCGAGCTCACGGCGCATTGCCGCCGGGATCACGAGCTTACCGCCGTCCACGATCTTGACCCTCTGTGCTTCCATCTGCACCAAACCCGCTGATCCGACCTGTCCAACGGCCTTATACCGGAGAGCAAAATCGGACGCCAGCGTGGAGACAGGGACCAATGCACGCCCGATCACCGAAATAGCGTTCATCGATGATGGAGCAGCTACTTAGACCCGGTCCGCTTAGCTAGGCTACGTAGGACCGGGAATTGCCGTTCTGAGCCGCCTGCTGCATGACTGGCTCACAAGGGTATACGCTGCCCGGCTTCCCAGCGGGGCAAGTCGAGCGTCCGCGCCGCCATGCGCTCGGGCCATTGCCAGCTCGCCGGTGCGATCTCGCGCGCGACCAGGCCCGGCACGATCGCCCATGCGAGGATGCCGGCCGCCACCCCACCCAGGGCAAACCATAGCTGCCGATTCTTCTGGTCGGCGCGTGTCCATGCGGACCCGGCGATGGCGCGAAGATCGGCCATGATGCGGGCCTTGTCCTCGCCCGCCTTGGCGAGCGCCGCCTGATCCTCGCGCCGGGCGGCGCTGCCCGCCGCGGCGATGCGCTGCGCCATCTGCTCCGGCGTCATCGCCAGCGCCGGGGCCGCTTTCAGGAATTGGCCGATGCGCGCGACGTTCTCGCCTGCCGTGTTCACGTTCTGCTGGAGCACGCCAAGCGTCTCGGTATGGTCGGGTATGTCGATCGCCGCGCTCGGCCGCCAAGCCCTCCACGGCGCAGCGCCAGCTCGCCGCGCATGGCCTCGAACGCCTCGGCCGCGCCTGCTCCGCCCTGATCGTCCTCGTGCGTCACCTGTCGTGAGCCTGCAACCCGTGATATTCCTCCGAGTTAATCAAAGGAGACCCAACAATCACCGGACCGGTCATGCCTAAGACACCACACACGAAAGGCCCGGACGAAACCCTTTCTCCTCGCCGATCCCTATCGGTTCATCTCCAGGCAGTGCCAGCGCCTAGGCGCAAACGCTTTTGAATCCCGTTTCCTGCTGAAAAAGACCAACTGCCTTAAGGGGGCCAAGGCCGCCGAAATCTTCTACGATACGACCCGCTTCGAGCGCGAAGGTGCCATGCCGGTCGCTATTCAGAAGACACTGCTGGGCCAAGGCGGCGTTCAGGGTCTGGACGGCGAGACCCATCGGCACCGCAAGCAGATGTTCATGGGCCTGATGACACCAGAGCGCGTGCGGGCGCTGGCGCAATTGTTCGAGGCCGAGTGGCGCAGGGCGGTGCCGGGCTGGACGCGCAAAGGAGAGATCGTCTTCTATGACGAGTTGCATGAGCCGCTGACGCGAGCGGTATGCGCTTGGGCGGGAGTTCCTCTTCCGGACGATGAAGCCGGCAACCGCGCGGGCGAGCTGCGGGCGCTGTTCGACGCCGCCGGCTCGGCGAGCCCAAGGCATCTTTGGTCACGGCTGGCCCGTCGTCGCGTCGACGCATGGGCGAAGCGGATCATTGAAGGCATTCGGGCCGGGAGCATCGGCTCGGGCTCGGGGACCGCGGCTTACGCGATAGCCTGGCATCGCGACCGGCACGACGATCTTCTTTCGCCGCACGTCGCAGCGGTCGAACTGGTAAATGTCCTTCGCCCGACCGTCGCGATCGCAGTGTACATCACCTTCGTCGCCCACGCGCTGCAAACCTGTTCAGGGATCAGGGCGGCCTTGGTTCAGCAGCCGGACTATGCCGAGCTCTTCGTCCAAGAGGTCCGCCGATTCTATCCCTTCTTTCCCGCTGTGGTGGCGCGCGCGAGCCAAGATTTCGAGTGGGAGGGGATGGCCTTTCCGGAAGGGCGTCAAGTGGTGCTAGACCTTTATGGGAGCAATCACGACGCAGCGACCTGGGCCGACCCCCAGGAGTTTCGCCCTGAGCGTTTCAGGGCTTGGGACGAAGACTCCTTCAACTTCATTCCGCAGGGCGGCGGCGATCACTATCTCGGCCATCGCTGTCCCGGCGAATGGATCGTCCTCGCGATCATGAAGGTGGCGGCACACCTCCTCGTCAACGCGATGCGCTATGACGTACCGGACCAAGACCTGAGCATCGATTTCGCCAGGCTGCCAGCGCTTCCGAAAAGCGGCTTCGTGATGCGCAACGTCCACATAGGTGGCTAGGGCCGCGTGCCGTGGTGATGGTGATCGGCTCCGTTATCGACCGTTTGCGCGAGTACGGGGTGCGATGCGACATCTACGCAGTCGAATGTTGGTTCAGCAAGTCGATCACGGCGCACCTCGCCGCCCCGTCGCCTTCGCAACGGTCGATGGTCGCAGCCAGCAGGCTTTCTAGTTGCGCCAGATCCTCCATCTTAGCGCGCACACGCTCTAGATGGTGAGCCGCGATCTCGCGGACCTCACTGCATGACGCCTGCGCAGAACCGCCAAGAGACAGGATCGCGCGCACCTCGGCCGGGGAGAAGCCGAGTTCGCGCGCGCGACGGACGAACCCAAGTGCGCGGACGTGACCGGTCCCATATACCCGCCGCCCGCCGCTTGTGCGGGGTGGCGTTGCGAGAACACCAACGCGCTCGAAGTACCGGATCGTCTCGATATTCACGCCAGTCCGGCGAGACAGCTCGCCGATCGTGATGCTTTCCTCAACGCGCATATATTGCTTGCTCCTGTAGTCACTACAGGATGCATAACGGGCTAACCCGCTAGAGGCGATAGATGAACCAAGAGACCATCCCGCGTGAACCCCTAGGCGCACCAACGTCACGACGTCGCGCCGACACGGGGCTATCCGCCCTCGGCGCGCTTGCGAGCTTAGCCGCTGTTCTAGCTGCGGCGTCATGCTGCGTCCTGCCCCTCGCACTCGCGGCGCTCGGCCTGGGGGCGGGCCTGTCCAGCAACTTCGCCGCGCTGATACCACTACGGTGGCCGCTAACGGCGACCTCCCTCATCGGCTTGGCTGCTGGGTGGTGGGCCTACGCGCAGCGGCGGAGGTCCTGTGCTGGGGACCGGTCCTGCACAATGCCGCTGCCCTCGCGCGCGACACCTATCCTGCTCGCGATTGGAACGGTTCTGACGCTTATCGCGTTCGCCTGGGACCTCCTAGAAGCGCCGCTGATGAACGCGCTTTCCTGATGCAGCTCACCTCAACCCTGACCTGTCCCAAATGCGGCGGGGTGGCCACCGAAAGGATGCCCACCAACGCCTGCCAATTCTTCTATGATTGCCGGCATTGCGCGGTGGTGCTGCGGCCCCTGGCTGGCGACTGCTGCGTGTTCTGCTCATTTGGCGATGTCCCATGCCCTCCGATCCAGGAAGCGAAAGCAAACGGGACTGTGGCGGGCTGCTGCGGGTGAGGCGATAGCTTCACGTTTCTTCGTGAACTGGGGTCCTGCTCGCCAAGGTCGCGCAAGCGAAATTGCCTACTTCGGTCTTATTCGACCGGTTCCTGACCTGCCTCAACTGCTCATTTTCGAGAGGGCATTTGAACAGGATAGCATTTCGGGCGCTTCAAAAACCCTTGCTCCTCCAGTTGCTAGAGCATGTAACCGCAATTTGCTCTCCTGCGGACGGGGGGCTGGAGGTGGCTTTTTGACGGCCCGTGTTGAAGCAATCGGTATGTCTCGACGCTCATTAGTGGCGCGGCTGGTGGCCTGTGGAACCGGCTTGGTGCTCGGTTCTCCAACGCTCGCGCGACAGACTTCCCGGTCTGCGGCCTCGTGGAACTTCGGCGCGGCTCACCTCGAATGGGAGCCGCTGGAAGTCGGCACGGGTGATACCCTCCTTGTTTCGGCACAAGTGCGCGGAGTGCCGGCGCGGGCGGTGCTCGACAGTGGCAGCGGCGCGTCGATCATGAGCACGGCGCTCGCGGCGAAGCTCGGCTTGAACAATGGTGAGCGGCGCATGATTAGCGGGCTGAGCGCCAAGGCCCCGGTGCTGCTGGTCCGCGACATCGACGTACAGCTCGCCCGCGAAACCCGTCGCTTACCCTTTGCCGTTGTTGGTGATCTGAGTTCAGTGTCGGCGGCCTTCGGACGACCGATCGACGTTCTCCTCGGTGCCGATATGTTCACGGGCAGCTGCATCGCGCTCGATTTCGCGAACAGGCGTATGGCGGTCGTCAAGTCAGGCACGTTTCTCGCCGGCCCCGACTGGCGCGCTGTCGCGCTCGGACGCGGTGCCAAGCAGGAGCTGTTCATCCGGGCCTCCGTCGAGGGCCTGTCTCCCGTGCCCTTGATGATCGATCTTGGCAGCTCGGCCGCGCTGATGCTCTCGTCGGCCTATGCCCGCGATCAAGGGCTGTTGAACGGGAAGCTCGTCTCGACCGCGGCGATCGGCGGCGTCGATGGCGTGCGAGTCAACGATGCTTTCACAACCCAGAACATCAACATTGAAGGGCTTGGCGTCTCGAACGTCCCCACACTCGGGATGAGAGCTTGGCTCTCCACCAGCACGGTTGGCAATGTCGGCCTACCGCTGATCGCTCAATTCGACGTGGTGTTCGACGTGACCGCCGGATTCGTGTGGCTCCGGCCACTCGGTCCTCGTCGTCGCCTGCCGATGCTGAAGGACCGTAGCGGCCTTGGCCTCGCAGCCTCACCAACGGCGCTCACCGTCGTTCATGTGGCGGCGAACAGTCCCGCGGAAAAGGCTGGCTGGGCGGTCGGCGACCGGATCGTGGCGGTGAACGGCCATTCGATCGATGCGAACTATACGCGTGGGGAGCTCTGGCAAGTGCGCTCCCGGCCTGCTGGCACCCTCGTAAAGCTGACGATGGCCTCGGGTGATGTGCGCGACCTCAGGCTAGCCGACTATTACTGATCGGCTTGAGGGTGGCCTTTGCCGATCGCCTTCATGATCCGACAATCGGCCATGCGCGCCTTGGTGCAGCTCTGGCTGAGCATTGCCAACTCATCCCGCAACACCGCGAGTTGCGCCAGCCTCTCCTCAACATCCTTGAGGTGCTGAGCAGCGATAGCTGAGGCGGCACCACAATCCTGGTCCGGGTTCTGCGCCAGCCCCATCAACGATCGTATTTCGTCGACCGAAAAGCCGAGCCGGCGACCGTTGCGGATGAAGTGCAAACGCTCGATGTCGCTGGCATCATAGGTTCTACGGCCCGACGCCGTGCGCGGGGCGGAGCGCAGCAACCCGATCGACTCATAAAACCGGATCGTCGTCACTTTTGTCGACGTCTCGCTGGCGAGCTGCCCAATCATCACCGGCTTCATCATGCCATCCTTGCTAATGCGAACGTGTCGCACATTTCGCTTGCTTCTACAGCGACTGGAGGTGGTAAGGAAGGCCGCATGAATGCTTCTACCGAAAGCTGCGGGTGCCACGGGGAGCCCGCGCGCGCGCAAACCGATCCGGCCTATCGCCGTGCGCTGCTGACCGTCGTGGTGCTCAACCTCGGCTTCGGAGTCGCCGAGCTGTTCGGCGGGTTCATCGCCGATAGCCAAGCGCTGAAAGCGGATTCCCTCGATTTTCTCGGGGACGGGTCGATCAGCCTTATCGGTCTTCTCGCGCTTGCCTGGTCCGCACGGGCGAGGGCAAAGGTCGCGCTGACGCAGGGGTTGTTTCTCGGTGCGCTTGGCGTGGGCGTAATCGGTTTCGCGATTTGGCGCGCCCTGAACGCAACCGCGCCGGATGCCGAACTGATGGGCACAATCGGCGTTGTCGCGCTCGCGATCAATGTCGTGTCCGCCTTGGTGCTTGCGCGTTTCCGGGAAGGGGACGCCAATGTTCGCGCGATCTGGCTGTTCAGCCGCAACGACGCGCTCGCCAATGTCGCGGTGATCGCCGCGGCCGGTCTGGTGGCGTGGACAGGAAGCGCCTGGCCGGACCTCGCCGTCGCCGGCCTCATCGCCCTCCTGTTCCTCCACTCCGCTTATGAAATCGTCACTGGCGCTCGGCGCGAACTGGGAGAGCGGTAGTGCGTCTGCTCACCTTGATCCGGGCAATGCTCTCGCTGCGGCTGCTCGCCGCGCTCGCTGCGCTGCTGATCCCTGCTGCGGCATTCGCCGAACCCGGCGACGTGCAAACCGCATGGCGGCTGCTCGACTATATGGCCGTCGATTATGGAGGCGCGGTCGCGAACGGTCGGATCAAGAGCGCGTCGGAATACGCCGAAATGAATGAGTTTGCCGCGTCGGTCTCGACACGGCTTCAAGGCCTGCCGGCGAAGCCGGAGCGCCAAGCCCTCATTCAGCGGGCCGCCAACCTCCAAGCGGTAATCGCGGAAAAGGGATCGACTGAACAGGTGGCAACACTGGCGCACGGGCTCGCGGCCGATCTGCTGCGCGCCTACCCGGTGCCGCTCGCGCCCGATAAGGCTCCGAACCTCGTCTCCGGCCATGCCCTGTTCCAACAATCCTGCGCGTCCTGTCACGGCATGACGGGCAACGGCCGTGGCCCCGACGCCGCCAAGCTCGCGACACCCCCGATCGCCTTTACCGATGCCGAACGTGCGCGCCAGCGCAGCGTCTTCGCGCTCTATCAGGTGGTGACGCAGGGCATCGACGGGACGGCGATGCAGAGCTTCGCCGATCTGCCGAACGATCAGCGCTGGGCGGTAGCATTCCGAGCCGGGAGCTTCGCCTTCACGGACGCGCAGGCGCGCGAAGGCGAGCGGCTGTGGAAATCCGATCCGACCCTTCGCCGTCGCATCCCGGACCTGAAAACCCTGGTCGCACTCACCCCGGCCGCGCTCGGCGCGGCGATCGGCGACGCCAAGGCTGACGCCGTGCTCGCGTTCCTGCGTCGCCACCCTGAACAGGTGATGCAACAGGCTCCCGGCTCGCTCGCGGTCGCCCGCGCCAAACTCGCCGAAAGCGTGGCCGCTGCCCGGCGTGGCGATGCGCGGATGGCAAAAGAGCTGGCGCTGTCAGCCTATCTCGATGGGTTCGAGCCGATCGAACCAACGCTCACCGCGCGCGACGCGACGCTGATGGGCCGAATCGAGGGCGCCATGGGGGAGTTCCGCGCCGCGATCGACCGGGGCGCATCGCCCGATGATCTCGCGGAGAAGGTCACGGTGCTGGGCGGCTTTTTCGATGATGCAGAAGCGGCGCTCGCGCCCGATGCCGCCACCGAGGCGTCCACGTTCCTGGGCGCGTTCACGATCCTGCTGCGTGAAGGGCTCGAAGCCCTGCTCATCGTCGTCGCCATGATCGCATTCCTGCGTAAAGCCGACCGCGGCGAGGCGCTGCGCTACGTTCATGGCGGCTGGGTCAGCGCGATCATCGCGGGCGGAATCACCTGGGCGGTCGCCACCTATGCAATCGGGATCAGCGGCGCGAGCCGGGAGCTGACCGAAGGGTTCGGCTCGCTGTTCGCCGCGGTCGTGCTGCTCTCGGTCGGGATTTGGATGCACGGTAAGGCGCAAGCCGATCAGTGGCAGCGCTATATTCGCGAGAAGATGTCGCGGGCGCTCTCGGGCGGGTCGGGCTGGTTCCTGTTCGGACTCGCCTTCGTGGTCGTTTATCGCGAGGTTTTCGAGACGATCCTGTTCTACGCCGCTCTCTCCGCGCAAGGTGACAACGGGATGCTGCTCGCCGGCGCCGGATCGGCCATTGGACTGCTTGGTGTGATCGCCTGGGCAATGCTCCGCTACAGCCGCAAGCTGCCGATCGCGCAGTTCTTCCGCTATAGCTCCTGGCTCATGGCCGTTCTGACCGTCGTGCTTGCGGGCAAGGGCGTCGCCGCTCTCCAGGAGGCCGGCCTTATCAACATCGCACCGCTCGCGGACGTGCCGCGGCTGTCGATGCTAGGGTTATTCCCCACCTGGCAATCGGTGCTGGCGCAACTCCTGATGGCGGTCGCCATCGCAGTGGGGTTTGCCTGGAATCGGCGCAACCGATCTCGCTCGGGTTCCGGCCCGGCGACGGCTCACTAGGCGAGGCTCGCATTTGCCCCCGCTTCGCTCGCGCACACTGGCCGGCATGTCGCGCATCCGCGACGGGCGCCAGGACCTCGCGGGTACGCAGCGGACATGAAAGCGGGCACGGCCACGCTGCTGATCGCCACGGGGGCCGCGCTAGACCTGGCGACCAAGGCATGGGCGCGGGCTGCGCTCGAACCCTATGGGCCGGCGGGCGATTTCCTGCCCTTCGTCTCGCTGCGCCTGACCTTTAACGAGGGCGTGTCGTTCAGCCTGCTCGCCTCTGATGGCGACGTCGGGCGCGCCCTCCTGATCGGGCTCACGGCAATCCTGACCCTCGGCCTTGTCGCGTGGGCCTACCGCTCGCAGGGCTGGCAGCGCACGGCCTTAGCGGTCGCCGCGGCCGGCGCCGTGGGCAATCTGATCGACCGCGCCGCACGCTGGTCTGTAACCGACTTCCTCGGGCTGCACTTCGGGAGCTGGCACCCCTTCGTTTTCAACCTCGCCGACGTGTGGATTTCGCTCGGGGTCGGGCTACTGCTGCTCGGGCCATACTTACCCGCAAGAGGATCGACGGCAGAAGCGTTTCGCCGGAATGGCGCTGAACGCCCGGCAGCTACGGACGGAGGGCCGTGATGACAGAGAGTTCTCGCGACAGGCGCCCTTGATGGAGGCAACCGTCCGCCCCCGCCTTTTCGGCTGATACCGAGCTAAGGCTTGTGTGCCGAGTAGATAGAAATGGAGCCGGTCGGCGTTGATATCGACTGGCGCTCGATCACGCGATCGAACCCCGCCGCGGCGAACATGCGGGGTAGCACGCCATCAGCGTTCGGCTGGGTGTTCGCGAACCCGTCGAGGCGCTGAATCTGCCGAAACAGAGCCCGCATCGTCCGGCTGCGCTGCTCGCCATAGTCGGCAACGAAACGCGCGCCGCTTGGCCGCAGAACGTCAAATATCGCGTCAAGGATCGCCCGTTTTATGACAAGCGGGCATTGATGGAATATCAATCTCGACACGACCTTATCGACCGGCTCGATCCCGGTCCTCGCCAGCTCGTCACCCATCGCCTCGGTCCATTCGATCGCGGCGCGCGTTTTGGCTGCCTTCGCGTGGGCGATCTTCAACACGGACGGGTCGGGGTCCACCCCGATAACGCGCGCGGCCGGGCATTGCCGCTTCACCATGATTGCGAAGCTGCCCGTCCCGCATCCTACATCTAGAATCGTTTCGCTCGGGCTGGGGGCCGCCAATTGCAGCAGCGCGGTTCGCCATCGGCGCTCGCGCGTCAGCAACGCTATCGCATGATCGTATAGACCGGTCAGCTCGGGGCGGCCCAGCGCGGCACGTAATCGCGATCGAGGACGACGGGGTGCCGCTGTTTCATCCTGCCAACGGTTCCATCGTCATTGCCGAAACATCATGCATTTTCTCCCCGATGCCTTTGAGGTCGAATGGCACCCACGAGTCCCGCCAGATACTTGGCGTTCAAAGCAAAGAGCCCGCCGGCGAGCACGATGTAAAACCAGCCGAGTGCGGTCAAGCTGGCGACAGTGCGTGCCTCATCACCCTGCCAGGCTACAGCGAGCACGACCTGAACGATGAATAGCCCGGCAAGCGCTGCCGCCCCAAGCAAGCTCAGCCCGAGGCGAAGTAGGAGGGCGATGCCGAACAGCGACTGCGCCGCGGTCAGGAAGAACTCCTCATGCTGGCGCGCGTCGAGTGGTAAACTCGAAAGCTGGCCCGCACCTAGACTGACGGCGAGGGGCAACATGCCGACCAGCAAGGTCCACTGGTTGATCTTGTCGGAAATCATCGTCGCTAAGCCCTGTTCGGACCGCCTCGCCAACACGAAGAGAATGGCGACTGTGACCGCGGGGGCTTCGCTGGCGAGCGGCGCGAGCCATTGGATCAGCAGGAACTCGTCGAACCCGAGCTGACGGCCGGAGTCGACCATCGCTTCGGCGAACGGCTCCGCCGACGCGAGGATTACAGCGGCTGCCACCAAGGTCAGTCCGCCCATGACAAGCCATTGGCGCGTCGGAGAGAGCAGGGTGAGCGCAGCCGCAGGACCGGGCTCGTCATCATCGTCGTCGTCGCTGCCCGCGCCTTCACCCTTGTCGCTCGCTCGCCACATATACAGGCCGAACAAAGCAATGAGCAGGACCGTATCGACGATGCTGATTGCGTCCTTCAAGAGGACGCTGAACGCATAAAGGCTGGGCACGAGGAGGAAGAGGATCTCGACCCGGTTGGCGCTAGAAAGCGAAATTGCGCGTTCGCCTGTCTTGCGCCAATGAAGCAGCACCAGAAGCGGCCAGGCGATGCCGACCAGCAGCCGGTTCGCACCGGTCATATTTGCTGCCGCATAGTGGACGTAATTGGACCCTGGATTAGCCCCAGCCGAGTAGGCGTAGTAGAAGTCCACGGCATATTCCGGGAGCACGGTGATCAGCGCCACGATGGCGACGATCAGGCCCGCGGAGATGCGCGACTCCGCGGCTTCCGCTCCCCATGACAGGTAGAAGCCGGCTGCCAGGATGGCAGCGCCGAACAGCATGGCGTCGAGCAGAGGGTTTGGCCGCCACCCCTCGATCCTCAGAATAATGGCTGGGATCATGGCAAGCGCGGTTAGCGCGACCAGCATGACGAAGCGGCGCAACGATGCTGGATGCGCCTCCGAAGGGAAGAGATCGACTTGCCTCATCATCGTTTCGCCCCTCCGTTGTGGTCAGCGTCGGCCGTCGGGGTAATGATCTCGACCGCCTCCAAGGTAATCAGTCCGATCTCCGGAACGTCGGCGAGCTGGGTCGCAAACGAACGCAGCCTAGGGTCTTCGTCGACGATCTCGACGACCACGGCGCGGTCGCTTTCGAGCACATGGCGACGGTGGACGTGCGCCGATCGGCCGAATCCGATGAGCGCCTCCAGGACCGTCACTCCGGCAAGCCCGGCGTCTCGCGCCCGAGAGGCGACAACCTCATAGACCTTGCGATCTCCGACATAGGCGGCCTCGTCGGTGTAGATGCGGAGCAGTCTGGCTTGCTGGTTCATGCTTGGCTCCATTTTCATATCGTGCCCGGTCCAGGGAGCTGGTGCGCTCCCCCGCCGTCGTGCGGTTCGGGATCATGCCGTGCGGGATCACCGCGCTTGCTCGCCCGCTCGCCCCAGCCGAGCACCACCCGCGCAATGGCGGGAAGGACGAGCAGCGTCAGGATGGTGGCGGCGATTAGGCCGCCGATCACCGTCGTCGCCAAAGGCTTTTGCACCTCGGCGCCGGTGCCGTGCGCGAGTGCCATCGGCACGAAGCCGATCGCCGGCACGAACCCGGTCATTACAACCGCGCGCATCTTGTCCGCCATGCCGTTGCGGATCGCCTCGGCGATCGGCGCGCCGTTCTCGATACGCTCCCGGATCGCGGTCATCACGACCAGTCCGTTCAGCACGGCAACGCCGGCAAGGCAGATGAACCCGACCGCGGCCGACACCGAAAAGGCGATGCCGGTCAGCGCGAGCGTGAACACACCGCCCGCCAGCCCTAAGGGCACGGCCAAGAATACCGCCCCGGCGCGCGCGAACCCGCCCAACGCCATGTAAAGCAACCCGAAGATGGCAAGGAAGCACAAGGGCACCACGACCGCGAGCCTGCGGCTCGCATCCTGGAGGCTCTGGAACTGTCCGCCCCATTCAAGATAATAACCGGCAGGCAGCTTCACCCGCGCGATCTTGGCTTGTGCCTCTGTGACGAACGACCCGGCATCGCGACCTAAGAGGTTGACCTGGATGGCGAGGCGACGTTTGCCGTTCTCGCGCCTGATCTCATTCAGCCCCTCGGTGACGCGTATCTGCGCCACCTGGGCAAGCGGCACCTGCTGGCGCGCTTGGCCGGCTTCGCTGGGCAGCAACACCGGTAGCGCCTGAATTTCATCGAGGTTGATTCGTGTAGCCTCGGGCACCCGCACGGTGATGTCGAACCGCCGGTCGCCCTCGTAGAGCAACCCGGATTCGCGACCGCCCAACGCCGCGGAGACGGTATCGGCGACTTCCCTAACCGTCAGGCCGTAGCGCGCGATGGCGGCGCGATCGAGCTTGACGTCGAGCGTGGGCGCACCGCCAACCTGGTCGGCCTTGACGCTGCCCGCTCCGGGGATCGACTGTAGAATGCGGACCATCTCGCCAGCGGTCTGCGCCATCTTGTCGAGATCGTCGCCGTAGAGCTTGATCGCGACGTCTCCGCGCACGCCGGCGATCAGCTCGTTGAAGCGGAGCTGGATCGGCTGGCTCATCTCGTAGAGCTGACCGAGCTGACCCCGAGACGCTTTCTCAATCCGCTCGATCACGTCCGCTTTGGTATGGACGCCTGCCGGCCACTGATCCTGCGGCTTAAGAATTACATACCCGTCCGACATATTCTGCGGCATGGGGTCGGTCGCGACCTCGGCCGTGCCGGTTTTCGAGAACATCAATTCGACCTCGGGCAGCTTGGTGACGGCCGCTTCAACCTCGCGCTGCATCACCAACGACTGTTCCAGGCTGACGGATGGCACGCGTGTGGACGCGAGCGCGATGTTCTTCTCGTCGAGCTGGGGGATGAACTCGCTTCCCAGAAGCCCGAACGCGGGGATCGCCGCCAGAAAGAATGCCAGGCCGCCAAGGATGAACGGCCACGGGCGCGCAATTGCCTTGTCGAGGAGCGGTAGATAGCGTGCCTTGGTCTTGGCGATCAGCCACACTTCCTTCTCGGCGACGCGGCCCCGGATCAGCAGCGCGACCATCGCGGGCACGAAGGTCAGCGCGAGGATGAACGCGGCGACAAGCGCGAGCATGATCGTGATCGCCATCGGCGAGAAGGTCTTGCCCTCAACGCCGGTGAACATGAGCAGCGGCGCGAACGCGAGCAGGATGATTGCCTGCCCGAACACGGTGGGCTTAATCATCTCCTGGGAGGCCCGCATGGTCTCCTCAAGCCGCTCGCGAAGGGTGAGGAGCCGCCCCTCATGCTCCTGCCGGTGCGCGAGCCTCGCCAGGCAGTTTTCGATGATGATGACCGCGCCATCGACGATCAGGCCGAAGTCGAGCGCGCCCAGGCTCATCAGGTTTCCGGGGACGCGAAAGGCGTTCATCCCCATCGCCATCATCAGGAACGAGAACGGGATCACGAGCACCGCGATCAGCGCCGCGCGCCAATTGCCGAGCAACAGAAATAGCGCCGCGGCAACAAGGATCGCGCCCTCGGTCAGGTTACGTTCGACCGTCGCGACCGTGGCACTGACGAGCTTGGCGCGATCGAGCACGATCTCGACTTCGACGCCCGGCGGCAATGTTTTCCCGATCTGATCCAGCTTCGCGGCCACGTCCTGCGCGACGATCCGACTGTTTTGGCCGATCAACATCAAAACGGTGCCGATCACGGCTTCCTTGCCGTTCACGCTGCCCCCGCCGGTGCGAAGATCGCCCCCGCTCTCAACGTTGGCGATCTGTCCCACCGTGATCGGCACGCCGCCTCGGGTGGCAGCGACGGCGTTCTTGATCTCGTCCACCGAGCGCACCCGCGCGTCGAGGCGCACGAGATAGCCTTCACCGCCGCGATTATAGTAGTTAGCGCCTACCGCCAGATTGGCGTTCTCCAGAGCCTCACCAAGCTCGCTGTAGGAGATGCCGTAGGTGGAGAGCTTCACCGGATCGGGTTCGACCACGAACGTCTTGGCATATCCGCCGATCGAGTCGACGCCGGCCACGCCGGGAACAGAACGTAGCTGCGGCCGGACGATCCAGTCCTGCACGGTGCGCAGGTATCCGGCTTGTTCAACCTCGTTGGTCAGCCGCTCGCCTTCCGGCGTCAGATAGCTCCCGTCAGACTGCCAGCCGGGCTGGCCGTTCGCGCTCCTGGCTCCTTTTCCTCCCGGATTGGCGAAGCGGACCGTATACATCACGATTTCGCCGAGCCCGGTGGTCACGGGGCCGATCTGCGGCTGGACACCATCGGGAAGCGTGTCGCGCGCCTGGGTCAGCCGCTCGCCTACCTGCTGCCGCGCGAAATAGAGGTCAGTGCCTTCGGAGAAGATCGCACTGACCTGGCTGAAACCGTTGCGCGAAATCGATCGGGTCGTCTCTAGGCCGGGGATGCCGGCAAGCGCGGTCTCGATCGGATAAGTGACGAGCTTTTCCATTTCGACCGGCGAAAGACGCCGATCGACCGTGTTGATCTGCACCTGGTTGTTGGTGATGTCGGGCACGGCGTCGATCGGCAGCTTGGTGAGCTGCCAAACACCGATGCCGGCGATCCCCAAAATTATGAACAGAACCGCCCAACGCGCGCGGACAGCCAGCGCAATGAGATTGACGATCATCTGTTATTCTTCCTCGCCCGCGCCCTTGCCGAGTTCGGCCTTGAGCAGGAATGCGTTCTTGGTGGCGATGGTCTGACCCGATGCGAGACCGGACACGATCTCGATGCGGCCGGCGCTGCGCTGCCCGGTGGTGACGGGGACGGCTTTGAACCCCTTGGGCGTGCGGACGAACACCACGTCGCGAGCATTGAGCGATTGCACCGCCTCCTCGGGCACCACGATCGCGGTCGATGCACCGCTGCGGCTCGGAAACAGCCGCACGCGCACGGCCAAGCCCGGCTGAAGCCGACCGCCGATCACGTCGAGCACCGCGGTCGCAGCGCGAGTTTCGCCGCTCAAGGTCGGCGTCACGGCGCGAACACGGGCGCTGGTCGTGGATCCGTCTGGCAGGTCGATGATCGCCCTGTCACCAGGCGCGAGCCGCTGCGCGTCCGCAGGTCCAACCGCCGCCTCGATCTGTATCTGACTGGAATCGGCGACGCGGAACAACTCGGTCTCCGGTTGCACGAACGCGCCCAGGCTGACATTTTCCGATGTCACGCGTCCCGCGATTGGAGAGGCGACGACGACGCCGCGCCCGTCGCTGGTGACATTGGCCGCTCCTGCCGCGACGCTCGCACGCCGCGCCTCGGCCGCCGCTGATGCGGCTTCCGCCTGCGCCGTTTCGAGGTCAACACGCGGCGAGACCTTTTGGCCGTAAAGATAGCGTTCGCGCGCAAGGTTGCGTTGGGCAAGAGTCGCTTTCGCCGCGGCCGCTGTCCGGTCGGCCGCGATCTGGGCGGCGTCGCGGCTTTCGACGATCGCCAGCGCCTCGCCGCGTCTGACAGGATCGCCCAATCGTTTGAATACCCGCGTCACCGCGCCCCCCGCGCGCGCCGTCACGATCGCCTCGCCCGTGGGCGACGGTGCGACCGTCGCCTGGGCCACGATCTCGGCCGCCAACCCGCCTGGATTGACGGTTTCGGTGGTGACGCCCGTTCTCTTCATCATCTCGGCGCTCATCGGGAGCGTATCGCTCGGCGCCGCCTCCGCTTCGGCCGCCTCGGACTTGCCACCCTCGGGCGCGGGCGCGGCCGGGGTGTCGGCCGTCCATCGTGCGACGGTGAACCCGCCCGCCGCCGCAACGAGCACCGCCGCTGCCACGCCGCCCAACAAACGCTTGTCAGATAAGATCATCGAATATCTCCGGGGATGGCGAGGCGCGCACTCGAGGGCGTCTGCTCGGCCGATAGGGTGGCTGGCGCGGTGAGCCGCGCCAGGCGGGCCTCCGCGTCGCGGTATGTGGCAAGGGCGTCGATCGCTGCGGCGCGCGTTTCGCGAAGCGTCCGCTCGGCCTCCAAAAGATCGAGTTGGCTGAACTTGCCCGCCGCGTAGCCGAGGCGTGCGATGCGGGCGGCCTCCGCGGCTGCGGTCAGCGCCGGTCCTCCCGCCGTGCGCGCGGTCGTCGCGGCATTGGCAAGCTCGGCCTGCGCGCTCGCGATCGACCGATCGGCCTCTAGCAACGCCACCCGGCGTAGCGCCTCCGCCTGGGTTGCCTGTGCCTGGGCCTGGGCAATGGCCGCGCGACCATTGTTGAACACCGGAAAGGGGACCGACACGCCGAATACCGCCGCCACATCGTTCGTTGCCTCAAGTCGGCGCGCGCTCGCGCTCACCGTCACGTCGGGGATGCGCTGCGCCCGCGCGAGCCGGACCTGGGCGCTCGCGGTGCGCGCGTCAGCATTGGCCGCTGCCAGCGCCAGCGTGCCCTCGGCCGAGATAAGCTGGGTGGGTCCGTAGCCGCCGATCCGCTCGAACCAAGCCGTATCCAGCGGCCCGGTCACGGGCTGGCCGATCAGCCTCGCCAGGTTCGCGCGCGCCACCTCGGCAGTGCGCGCGGCCCGTTCCACCGCGGTCTCCGCGTTGATGCGAAGCACCTCGGCGCGCTGTTGCTCGATCGGCGACGCCGCGCCTGCTGTCACACGCACCCGTGCCGCCCGCGCGCCCTCAGCCGCAAGGCCGGCTTGCTCGCGTGCGACAATCAACCGCCGCTCGGCCGCCGCAGCCTCGATGTAGCTCTGCGTGATTGAGAGTGTGAGGTCGGCGATCGCGATGGCCGCGCCGATCCGCGCCCGGTCGATCTGCGCGTCCGCGACCGCGACTCGCGCCGATCGCTTGCCGCCAAGCTCGATCGGAAGCGCCAAGCCCGCGGTAGTTTCCGCGCTGCGGAGTCCGCGATATTCGCCGCTGCCGGCGACGTTCTCGGTTTCGACGACGATCTCGGGGTTGGGGCGAAGCGCCGCCACGCGGCGACCAGCCGTCGCGGCCTGTACGCCTGCAGTTCCGGCCGCAATCGAAGGAGAAACGGCGCCGCCAAGCGCCAGAGCGCGCTCAAGGGTGAAGGGAGGCTCCGAAGGCACGGCCGATGACGGTGCGGACGTCTGCGCCAGTGATCCCGACACGGGGAATGCGAGGAGCAGAACTGCGACTAGGCTCTTCCTCTTCCAGCTTTTCTGTCGAACTTGGTGCTTGCTCATCCGATTTCCCGCGATTCATGTCGCAGGTTGCGCTCATGCAACCTACAGTCTCTAGAGGAGCAAGCCCTAATTTCGCTGCTGTGCTTTCCCATCTCGAAACTGGGGCGAAGGGCGACGACGACCCGGCGTGCGGTCACGGCCTGCACGCCGGCGATTGCCAATCCTTCATCCTTGAAATCGACTAGGAGCTCACGGCGATCGGTGCAGCGAAACAGATGGCGGCCGGGCACTCGGCTCGCGACGCCGCTGTCGCCGGCGTGGATTTCCTGTTCGGTCGGCGGCCCCTTGCGCGGCTGTTCGGTGCAACCGGACGACGAGTATCGCTCTGGTCATGATTATCGAACCCGGAGCGTTACAACGTGAGGGTTTATCGTAACTCAATCTGCGCACCCCTTCTCGAACGGGTTGTGGGGCCGTTCATTTCTGAAACTTGGGAAACTTCCTGATGCCGCACGATCATGGCGCAGCCGGCCATAGCCACGACCATACGGCGGGCGCCAACGCGAAGATGCTCACCTGGGCGCTGGGGCTGACCGCCACCTATCTCGTCGCCGAAGTAATCGGCGGGTTCGTTTTCAACAGTCTCGCGCTGCTCTCCGACGCCGCGCACATGATGACCGATGTCGCGGCGCTCGTGATCGCGCTGATGGCGATCAAGCTCGGCGGCAAGTCAGCCGACGAAAAGCGGACGTTCGGCTACCGGCGGTTCGAGATATTGGCGGCGGCGTTCAACGCCGTGCTGCTGTTCGTCATCGCTATCTATGTGTTCGTGGAGGCGATCAAACGCTTCAATGCGCCGCAGGAAGTCCAGTCCTGGGGCATGATGGCGGTCGCGGCGATCGGTCTCGTCGTGAACCTGATTTCGATGCGGCTGCTGACAGCGGGCAAGGACGCCAGCTTCAACGTGAAGGGCGCCTATCTGGAGGTGTGGGCCGACATGATCGGCTCGATCGGCGTGATTCTTGGCGCGCTCGCCATCAAGTTCACCGGCTTTACCTGGATCGATCCCATCGTCGCAGTAGCGATCGGGCTGTGGGTGCTGCCGCGGACGTGGATATTGCTCCGCGATACGACCAACGTGCTGCTCGAAGGCGTGCCGGGTGGACTGAAGCTCGGCGAGGTCCGCACGGCAATCGCCGGCGTTCCCGGCGTCGCCGGCCTCCACGATCTTCACGTCTGGTCGATGAGCAACGACGATGTGAGTTGCACGGTCCATGTCGTGCTGAAGGAGGGCGCGGACGTCGATGCCACTCGCACCGCTGTCCAGGCCGTCCTTCTGGAAAAATACGAGATCGAGCATAGCACGATCCAGACCGAAGGGTCAGATCGTCAATGCGGGGACGAGGACCATCTTCATCGTTAGTCGGTGAAGGATGGGAGGCGTCGCGGAACAGAACCGCAACGCCTCCCACTCTCGCGACTGTCAGGCCGAGGATAAGGCCGTGTCCGTCCGGCGTCGCGGCCTCAACCGCGACACCCAGGCGGTGATCGCCGGCAGCACCAGCAGGGTCAGCACGGTCGATGTGATTAGACCGCCGATCACGACGATCGCCAAGGGCCGCTGCACCGCGGCGCCAGTTCCAGTGGCAAGCGCCATCGGCAACAACCCGAGCGACGCCACCATCGCGGTCATCAGGACCGGACGCACCCGTTCCATCGCGCCATCGGCGATGGCCTGTTCCTCGTCCTGACCATCTTCCAGATGCTTCCCGATCGCGCTCATCATTACGAGATCATCGCCAGCGCCAAGCAAGCGTTTATCAACGATCATATCGATCATTGCCCTGTTCATGCCGAAGAAGGTGAGGGCACGAAAGTCGCGGTGGAGCAATTCCGCGCAATCTCAAAATACTGGTAGCCGCAACAGGGTCGCTGCTTGTCGCATCAACCAAGCCCTGGCCCCAACCATCCCGGCCAACGACCGGTAAGGCAGGGTATACGGGGCTGGACACACCAAGCATATCCATTATGCTGGATATATGGAAAACGAGGATGCCATCTCGGCGCTGGGTGCTCTTGCACAAGGAACGCGCCTTGACACGTTCCGCCTCTTGGTACGGCACGAACCGGATGGTTTGGCTGCCGGCGATATCGCGCGTCAGCTCGACGTGCCGCAGAACACCCTGTCGGCGCACCTCGGCATCCTCGCCCGCGCTGGCCTGGTCCGCTCCGCACGGCATAGCCGCTCGATCATCTACCGTGTCGATCTGGACGGCCTGCGCGCGCTGACGCTGTTCCTCGTCAAGGACTGCTGCGCCGGCAATGCGGAGCTGTGCGCGCCGCTCGTCGCCGAACTCACCCCCTGCTGCTGAAAGGACGCCCTGTGGCCGTCGATGTCGTCGTCTATCACAACCCCGAGTGCGGCACGTCGCGCAACACGCTCGGCCTTATTCGCAACGCCGGCATCGAGCCGCACGTGGTCGAGTATCTGAAAACCCCTCCAGCCCGCGCGTTGCTGGTCGAGCTGATCGATCGCGCCTGCATGACACCCCGCGAACTGCTGCGCGAGAAGGGGACGCCCTATGCGGAGTTGGGCTTGGGCGACACGTCGCTATCCGACGACGCGCTGGTGGACGCGATGATGGCGCATCCGATCCTCATCAACCGGCCGCTGGTCGTATCGCCGCTCGGCGTGAAGCTCTGCCGGCCCTCCGAAGCCGTGCTCGACCTGCTGCCGACCAATCAGCTCGGAGCGTTCGCAAAGGAAGACGGCGAGCAAGTGGTGGACGCATCGGGCCAGCGCGTCGCCTGATGCTCCTTGCTGTCCTGATCTTCGTTGCGACGATCGCGCTCGTCATCTGGCAACCCAAAGGCCTCGGGATCGGGTGGAGCGCGATGGGCGGGGCCGTCGTGGCGCTGCTTGCAGGCGTCGTCACGCTGTCCGACGTGCCGGTGGTGTGGGGCATCGTCTGGAACGCGACAGCCGCGTTCGTCGCGATCATCGTTATCAGCCTACTCCTCGATGAAACCGGATTCTTCGAATGGGCGGCGCTCCATGTCGCGCGCTGGGGGAGGGGGCATGGTCGCCGGCTGTTCGTTCTGATCGTGCTGCTCGGTGCGGCGGTGTCCGCGCTGTTCGCCAACGACGGCGCGGCGCTGATCCTGACGCCGATCGTCATCGCCATGCTGCGGGCGCTGGGCTTCAACGACAAGGCGACGCTGGCGTTCGTCATGGCGGCGGGGTTCATCGCCGACACCGCCAGCCTACCGCTGGTCGTGTCGAACCTCGTCAACATCGTGTCGGCCGACTTCTTCCGGATCGGGTTCGGCGACTATGCGTCCGTGATGGTGCCGGTCGACCTGGTGTCGATCGCAGCGACGCTTGGCGCGCTGCTGCTGTTCTTCCGGCGCGACATACCGGCGGATTATGACGTAGGCGCGCTGCGCGCGCCGCGTGACGCGATCCGCGATGCCGCGACATTCCGCGCGGGCTGGATCGTTCTTGCACTGCTGCTCGCCGGCTTCTTCCTGCTCGAACCGCTCGGCGTCCCTGTCAGCGCCGTCGCCGCTGCCGGCGCGATCCTGCTGCTGGTGATCGCGGGGCGAGGCCATGTGATCCCAACGGCCAAGGTGCTGCGCGGCGCACCCTGGCAGGTCGTGATCTTCTCGCTCGGCATGTACCTGGTCGTCTATGGCCTGCGAAACGCCGGCCTGACCGACCATCTGGCAGCACTGCTGGATCGCACCGCGCAAGGCGGCGTGTGGGGCGCGGCGCTAGGAACGGGCGTCATCGCAGCGGTCCTGTCGTCGGTTATGAACAATATGCCGACGGTGCTGGTGGGCGCGCTCTCGATCGACGCCACGCACGCGAGCGGCGCGATCAAGGAAGCGATGATCTACGCCAATGTGATCGGCTGCGATCTCGGCCCCAAGCTGACGCCGATCGGCTCACTCGCGACGCTGCTCTGGCTCCATGTCCTCGGGCAAAAGGGCGTGCGGATCGGATGGGGCTATTACTTCCGTGTCGGCGTCACGCTCACCGTACCGGTGCTGCTCATCACGCTCGCGGCGCTTGCAATCAGGATTAGCATCGCATGACCAGAACGGTCGCCACGTTGCTCGAACCTGCCGGTCTGGCTGGCTTGGCACAATTGCTCGATGCCGCGGACCTGCCGAGTGCCGATATCGCCGATCCCGGCCGCCTGATCATCCGGATTGAGGCCGATAGCCTCGTCGGTTTCGGTGGGCTCGAGGGAGAAGGGTCCGACCGCTTGCTCCGCTCGATCGTCGTCGTCCCCGATCGACGTCGACATGGCCTCGGGCGGGTGTTGGTCGCCGCCCTCGAACGACAGGCACACGACCTCGGGGTGGAGCGCCTGCACCTCCTGACGACCACGGCCGCACCATTCTTCCGGGCGCTCGGCTATGCCGATGCCGATCGCGGCGCTGCTCCCTCGGCCATCGCCGCATCGCGCGAATTCACCGCACTGTGCCCCGCGTCGGCCGCCTACCTCGTGAAAGCCCTCTGATGCCGCTCCGCACGCTCGCCGATCCCAATATCATGCCGGCGCTCGATCCGGCCTATGCCATCCAGCGACCCGCCGTGAGGCTCGGCCCGCTCGATCCCGCGCCGCGTATCCTTCTGCTCTACGGTTCGCTGCGCGAACGGTCCTTCTCCCGGCTGTGCGTTGAGGAAGCGGCACGCCTGCTCCGGTTCTTCGGCTGCGAGACGCGCATCTTTGATCCATCGACCCTGCCGCTGCCTGACCAACATGCTGGCGACGACCATCCGGCCGTCCACGAGCTGCGCGAGCTGTCCTTATGGTCGGAAGGGCAGGTGTGGTGCAGCCCGGAGCGGCATGGCCAGATCACGAGCATTATGAAGCTTCAAATCGATCATCTGCCGCTTTCTATGGGCGGGATGCGTCCGACACAGGGGCGCACGCTGGCGGTCATGCAGGTGTCGGCCGGATCGCAATCGTTCAACAGCGTCAACACGCTGCGCGTGCTGGGTCGCTGGATGCGAATGATCACGATCCCGAACCAATCGAGCGTTGCCAAGGCGTTCAACGAGTTTGATGACGCGGGGCGCATGAAGGCGTCCAGCTACTATGACCGGATCGTGGATATGATGGAGGAACTGGTGCGGTTCACGGTGCTGCTGCGCCCGCACGCGGTTCAGCTTGTTGATCGCTACTCAGAGCGGAAAGCGGCGGGCGTGCCAATCGACCGCGCGACCGATCTGTCGAGCATAGCGATTGCGGCCAAACCGCGTGGCCGGCACGCCGTCAAGGCAGGCGGCTGATGCGACGTTTGCCGAAGCGAGCCACGCTAATGTGGTCCCGCCGGCTAATCCGGCTTGTGCTCTGCGCTTTGAGAAACCTACGGGTTTCAACCTGCGTGGCCGGCCTCCCCAGGCGTCAGCTGGATCGTCGAGCGCTACCTGTCTTGCGCTGACGCGATTATCGCTTCAGGTCGCTACAGCGACAGATGAAGGGGAGCGTGCTTGACGATGAACACCAAGGATCTGGCCAAGGACGTTGCCGCCAAGCGGGGCGTCACCGAGAAGCAGGCCCTCGAGGTCATGGCTGGGCTCCTCGAGGGTATCGCGGAGGCGGCCGCCAAGGGTGAGGAGATATCGCTTCCCGGCTTCGGCAAATTCAAGGTGAAGGACACGCCCGAGCGCTCCGGGCGCAATCCGTCGACCGGCGAGGCGATCACGATCGCGGCGTCGAAGAAAATCACATTCACGCCGGCCAAGGCGCTTAAGGACCGACTGTAGGCTCGACAGCACCGGCCGGCGTCGCCCGGCCACGTGTTGGATGTTCACGAATTATTCGCTATCTAAGGCGTTGGAGAATGACATGCGCGTGAACACTGCCAAATCTATGCGGCTGGCCCGGCAGGTGAAGGGGAGGTTCGGCACGTGGGCGGCCGTGCGTCAGGCCTCGCGCGTCGAGAACGGCGTATATGTGGTCGATCCAAGCGCTGGCGGTGACCGCGACAGCAAGGATGTAGCGGTTCCCGCCACGGCGTAACGGCCGTGACGTTCAGCTACTCGCTGTTCCTCGCACTGCTGCTGCTTTTCCTGGGGCTCTGCTTCTGGGCAGGGTGGCGCGTCGGCGAGCGCACCGATTTCCTCAGCCCAACCCCGGACCGGCCGAACTCTACGGTGACGCTGTTCATCGTGGTGTTCGGCACCATCGCAGGGCACCTTCTGGGAACCGGCTTCTTCGCCGCCCAGGCGGCATGGTGCCGGGCGACAAGCGTCTGTTTCGACCCCGGCTTCGATCCAAATATCTATCGCGCGCTCGCCGCGGCGGCGCTGGGGCACGCGATGCGTCCGACCTCGCGCTGGAAATGTGGCTTTTCGCGATGCTCCTCATCGGAGCCGCGACGGGCTCGATCGCGCACTGGTTGGTGCAGCGGGAAGCAGTTAGCGGGAAGACCGACGCGATCGCGTTCGGCTGGCTCAACCCGGCCGTCCAAGCGGTCAAGAAGGGAGACTCGTTTGTCGTCGCCTATGTGCTGACAAAGACGAGCCACGAGTGCTTCACGATCGCATACGAGGGCACCGTCCAGCAGCTCGCGCTGGACGAGGAACAATCGATCAGGTTCGTCGTCCTGAACGACGTCGACCGATTCCTCGTCAAGATATCTGAGAACGGCCTCGAGCGTGTGGACGCGCCGTCGACGCCGATCACGCAGCTTCAGATCACCGCGGTCGAGATCGCCAACGTCGCGCTTGAGGTAGTACGGGCGCCAGACATGGATGTTGCGGCAATCGAGGCTGAAGACGCGGGTTCATAACGCGGCGTTCGAGATCGTCAGACGTCCGTCAGACCTGTCTCCATCCATAAAGTCTAAATCCAAAAAGCTCTGCATTTAACATAATGTATATTATCGAACTGGCTGATTAGCGTGTTGCTGGAGGGACTTACTGCCCTATCGCCGCCGAAACTACCCGATCAGCGACGTGCGTTCGCGTTGCCGTTGCTCGCGCTCGGCCCGCCACGCATTAAACTGCGCCAGAACGTCGTTCGCGTCCATACCCGTTTGTCGCTGATGGGCATCGACGCGGACGCGCAGGCGCGCAGGCCAGCCCGCACTGCTTCGGATCAGCAATGCCTGTACCCAGCGAGGCACATAGTTGAGCAGCTTTTCCAGCGTGAGGCGCTCGCGGAAAGGCAGATGTGCGCCCGACATCAGGCGGCTGACGGGCTCGTCGGCGAGGAGCGCTGCCACCGCGCTCAGAACGTGAGCTCGACCGGATGGCGAAAGCTCATAATAAGGCTGTTCGCCCCATGTGTGCGGTTTGTGCTCCGGCATGATCGGAAGCAAGGGGCAGTCGAACAGGTTGATGTAACTGGTCTTGAGGGCGCTTGGCGCCAGCAGCGCTCGGGTAAGATCGCGCAGCACGGTGAGGAACTGGCGGGCGGGCACAGGCTCCATCCCTGGCAAGCATGCGGGATGGCCGAGCAGCGCGTTACGAACCTCCCCGTCGAACGCAAGTAGGATTGGAAGCGCCGCGGCCGTCTCCTCCGGCTCGAAATAAGCCGCTGGTGTCGGCTGCTCCCAGCGGCTCGCCCTGAGCGGCGTGCCGCAGTCTCCGCACACGAACTCGATGCTGCTCGGCCAGGTGAACCGCGGCGCGTGCTTTGGCCGACAGCGCCGACAATAATCCTGACGCCAAGCGCCATGACGATGACAGAAGACGAGCGGCAGCGCCGCCTCCGCTTCGAGATAAGCTCCGCCAGCCTCGTGCGCTTCGGCAAGGCAATGGTGGCACCAGGCCAGATCGAGATCACCTCGCGCTCGGCCGGAGCCGTCAGTGCTTGGCAACCAGTCCACCGCGAGCCCCCGCCAGCGGCGCTTGAGCCCGAGGCTGAGCACGACCTCCAACGCGACCCGCAGACCGGCTGCGACGCTTTCCGCCTCGTGCGGATCCCACTCGACATCCGGCCGCGCTTTCATGCTCGGACCGGCCGTCCATAGCACCTGCCGGAACTCGGCGACCGATACATCGTAGCAGGCCGCGGTCCGCCCGAGCCAGGACGACGGCAACTCGTCGGGACGAGGACGGGGCGCGATCGGCAGCGCCAACCCAGCCACGGCTCAAGCGACCGCCGCCTTCGCTCGCCCGCGGCCGCGGCGCTGAGCCAACGCCTTCATGCTGACGGAGGGGAGCACGAGATCGTCGGCGTCGAGGTCTCCTACCTCGATCCGCTCGGTGCCGTTCTCGATCGCTCGTACGGCCAGCGTTTCGGCGAGCCGGAAGATGCGGCCGGTGTTCCCATCGCTGAGGTCGAGGATGGCGGTGCGGCATCGCTCTTCCTCCAGCTGAGATGGCTTGCGTAAAGGGAGGATCGCAGCGAGCGTGACCATCAGCAGCCGAAACGGCTCGTCGTTCTGCCACCGGACAAGCTCGACCGCGTCGAACCGCTCGGCCAGTGCCGCATCCGTGAGCAGCGCCGCGCGCGCCTCGTGGTTGCCGGTGCAGACGAGCGGGATCTGCAGGTCGTTGGCTAGATAGCGAAGCGTGTTGAGGAAGACACGCTGCTGGCGCGGCGTGCAGGCCAGCATGTGGTTGATCTCGTCCAGGATCAGCATCCGAGCCCCCACCTGCCCCATGAGCCGGCGAGTGAGCTGCCGGGCTCGCTGAACATCGCCGCGACCCGCAAAGCCGGCGCCGAGTTTCTCGAGAACCTCGCCGTAGAACTCGCCATCGGTCGGCTGCGGCGGCAGCTGAACGGCCACAACCGGGATCGTCGCCGTGCCTGTCGCCTCGTTGAAGCCCCTCGGGTTTTCTGCCTCGAAGCGCTCGACGATGCGAGATTTGCCCATCCCCGTCTGCCCGTAGATCAGCAGACACGGCATACGGGTGCGCGGCGGGTAGCGCAGCATACCGTCCAAGGTCTTGCGCACGACCTCTGCTTTGGGAAAGCCGAGCCACCGATCCATTCGGATCCAGGCGATCCGCTCCTTGTCGGCCCACATCGCGCGCTCGCGGTACCCCTCGGCGAGATGGGACAGATCGCTCACCGGGGCATCTCCTCCACCAGATATGGAAGCGCCTGCCGATCACTCGCCCCATTATCTGTCGACCTTGGCAGAGTGGCAGGTTTACCCTGCTCGAGCGGGAGCTTGCCGCTGCTCCTGGCCCGGCGCGCGTCATTCAGCGCCGCCTTAGTCTTCTGAAGTGCGAGCCGTGCTGCCTTGGTCTTGTGAGCCGCTTCCGCGACGATCAGCCGCTGCGTCTCTACCGCCTGAAAGATCAGCGTCTCGTCTACGGCCTGCTGGCCGCGCTCGCGCAAGGCGCGAACCGCCTCCCTCTGTTCCCAGCGGGTGATCGCGGGACGCCGCAAGTCGCGGTAGGGCACCTCGAGGTGCTCACCGTGCGGCAGCTCGAGCCAGATGCGGGAAAGGTCGCGCGGATCCCAGCGGACTGGCATCGTCTGCCCGGATCGCGTGTACCAGCACGACAGCGCATCATGCCAATAATGCGTGTGGAACAGCTCGATGCCGTGCGGGGTCACTGCACGCAGCTCGCAAGGCAGGAAGTCAAACAGGAACGTGGCGCGATCCACCGGCAGGCGGCCCAGCTCCGGTCGGCGGTCCATCGCCTCGGCCCAAGCGAGCGCCGGCGGTATGCCGATCCCGCGGTGCCGTTCGGCGTGGTATGGACCGATGATCTGCGCGGCGAGCCAGACCTCCAACTCGCCCAGCGTCATGCACGCTTCACCCTCGGAGTCATAATCGCCGCGCTCCGCGACATTGGAGAAGGTAGTGCCGGGCAGAAGATGGACGGTGCCCATCACCGTCCCGATCAGCCGCTCGATGTGGCCACCGAAGTGCGGGCGACGCACCGGGCGGTATTCGATCGATATCGAGTGGGCACGGCAACCACGTTTCAAAGCATCGGAGCGGTGCTCGCGTGCATTGTCGAGATGCAGCCGATCCATGAGACCCTGATTGTCCCAAGGTGCCTTCATGCCGCGCTCGGCCAACCAATCGGCCTTGGGGAGAACGGCTTGACGCATGCACATGCCGACCGACACGGCCGAGGGTGCGAGCATATCGAGGTGGAACCCCGGTACCGTGCGGCTCGCGATATCAACCATCAGGGTGAGCCACGGCCGACCGATTGGCTTGCGATACAGATCGTCGACGACGATCACGTCGACCAGCGTGTGGTCCGATTGGACGAGCTCCAGCGCGTAGCTGGCGTTCAACACGCCTCGCGTCGGCTCCCATTTGTCAGCAGCGGCCTTCGACCCTTGCCTGCGCGCCATGACGGTCTTGGGAGCCAGTCTGTCCAATCGCGCTTGGATCGCCTTGGTGCTGGGCACCTTCAGCCCGATCTTCTGCCCCTCATGTCGGAGCCAGCGGCGGAGCGCCTGGACACTTGGCTTCTCGAGGGTGAGGTAACACTCCGCGATGCCTCGGGAGATCAACTGCTCGGCAGCAGATGAAAGCCGCTGCTCTCCCCTCTCCCGGCCCCGTGGGCGCGGCAACAGCGAGGCGGCGACTGGCGACGCCCGATAAAGCTGGAGAAGTTCGTGAAAACGGGCGCGACCGAGCCCGAGATGATCCAGCGCTTCGGCGGCTGCGTTGCCCGGGACGCGGGCCAGGGCAGCTAGTGGGCGGATGATCTTCTCGCGGCGGTGCGCTTCTGCCCAGTCAGCGTCGCTCGCCGTCTTCAGGTCCGCGGTTCGCATGATACGACGCCTCGGCTGATCCAGCTTGGCGAGCGTCCGCTCTTTTGAGGAGAATGTCCACTATTTCAGGAGTGGACGGACCCTAGGTGACGCTCGCCGTGTGCGTCCACCGATTCAGTACAACCGACAGGATGTCGATGATCATGGTCAGGATCGTATCGAAGCCCCCGAATTTCGGCCAGCATCTTTTTAGCGGGAATCACAGTTATCGCTAATTACATCGTTGGCAAGCGGCGCGTAGTGGGGCTTGCTCGACGATGCTGGCCTCAAATCGCCAGATGTGGTATATCGTCGAGCGCTTGCCACATCCGGAGTAATGCGACTCATGACAGTTCAAGTGAACATCACCCCTAACGGACGCATGAGCCTCCCCGCGAGCATCCGCAAGCGCTTGGGTCTGGTGGGCGGCGGCGCGGTGCTGCTGGAGGAAACCGAGGACGGGGTGGTTCTTAGGACCGTTCATCAGGCGGTGGCGCGAGCGCAGGCGATCGCCAAGAAATATGCCGGGCATCCGGACGCATCCGTGGACGCTTTCCTCGCCGGCCGCCGGACGGACAGCGGCGAGTGACGGAGGCGGTTCTCGATGCCTCCGCCATCCTGGCCCTGCTGAAAGGGGAGCGCGGAGGAAGCAAGGTCGCCGGCGTGGTGAGTGAGGCGGCGGTTGGGGTCTTCAATCAGGCCGAGGTTGTGAGCCATTTCGTTCACCTCGGCGCTCCGCTTGACGAGATCAGGGCGATGCTGGGTGCCTTGCCCTACACCGTCGTGCCCGCTGACGAGGCGCTGGGTTGGGAGGCGGGAGCGCTGCGCGCTGCGACCAGCGCGGCCGGGCTGTCGCTCGGCGACCGCTTCTGCCTGGCGCTTGCAAAGCGGTTAGGGGTCCCAGCCTTTACCGCGGACCGCGCCTGGAAGGATGTGGCCACAGACGTTGGCGCGAAAGTGGTGGCAATCCGCTGACCCCGGCCGCCTCGGATCAACCATTCATAAAGAGACAAAGGCCACTGATGCGACAACCGCCGGACGAAGCGCTCGCCTCCGCCTTCGCGCAATTGCTCGCTGATGACGGTCAGGACGAGAACGACATTCAGGCCTTCCTGGAACAGCATACCGAGCTGCTCGACACGAGCCCCTGGCTGCTGAACCACCGCCTCCATATGAACTGCGTGATTGCGAAATTTCCGATCGCTGGGCGCACCGCCGACTTCGCATATCTCACAAAATCGTCCGATCGCTGGATCTTGGTGCTGGTCGAGATCGAGCGCGCCAACAAGTCGCTGTTCACCACCAGCAGCAAACACGTCGGCAGCTCCTCTGCGTTCAACGAGGCACTCGCCCAGACAGCGGTCTGGCGCGACTATTGGGAACAGCACCAATCCGAGGTGCGCGAGCGTCTCCTGCCACTGCTCGTTCCTTCTCCCATGGCGCGCAATCGCATCGAGCTGCGCCGGGTGCTGATCATCGGCCGCTCGACCGGCAAGGATTTCAGCCAGGCACAGCGCGACCGGATCGCCAGCATCGAGGAGGATCAGAAGATCAAGATCCTGACTTATGACTCGCTTCTGCGCAGCTACCGGTCCGGATGGGGCGAGAAGAAATGCGTGCTGTCGCCGCGCTCGACCGGCTATGCCATCAAGCGGCTGGACGGCTTACCCAAGCTGCTCTTCGCCTATGTCCTGCCCGAGCACCTTTCGGTGCCGGTGCCGATCGAAACACGGCTGAAGGCGGAGGGCTACCAGATGGACGCCTGGCGCAACAATCAGCTGCTGCGCTTCAACGAGAAATGGGCAACCGAGCCGACCGACGAGGAAGCTGGCGACGTACACCCCGCAGTGCTCAGCGTCATCCGCGCGGCCGACCGAGCCCGTCCGTCAAAGGCGAAGCGGCGGTGAGCAGCCTGCGCTCGATCGAGCTCGGCCTGGTCGACGAGGTCTTCCGGGGCGGCGAGAAGGGTTATGTTCTCGATTTCTCAAACCGGACCTTCAGCGAGTTTTTCGTCCGCGAGCTCGATATCGACATCGACGCTCCCCAATATGCCGTCGACGGGACATCGAAGGCGAAGCGATTGCGCTGCTTTCTGGCGCAGGTCGACGACGGCACCGCGGCTCGGACGCTGCGCGTTCTGTGGGAGCAGCGTGAGGCGCTCCGTGGGCGCGGGACGCCGGATCCCATGCCTCGGGCAGCCGCTCAGATCGCTGGGTTGATCGCCAAACTCGAAGGCTCCGCTCCGCCGATGCCCGCCAACGTCGTGCCGTCGCCGATGCTCGACGCAATCGACTTTGCCCGGCTGCGCGACCGGCTGCTCGCGATCCGCGACCTCGAGGCGCATCGCCGTGGCTATGATTTCGAGCGCTTTCTGACCGACCTGTTCGACGCCTTCCGGCTCAAGGCGCGCGAGCCGTTCCGGCTTGACGGCGAGCAGATCGACGGCAGCTTCGAACTGGCCGACGAAACCTATCTGCTCGAAGCCAAGTGGCTCAACCGCAAGATCGGCGTCGCCGAGCTACATACCTTTCACGGCAAGATTGAGCAAAAGGCTTCTTGGGCCCGGGGTGTCTTCATCAGCTTCGGCGGCTTCACCGACGAGGGGCTTCGAGCGTTCGGCCGCGGAAAGCGCGTGATCGGAGTTGAGGGCAAGGACCTATACGATGCACTCGATCGCGGCATCGGGATTGACCGGCTGCTCGCCCTCAAGGTCCGCCGCGCGGCCGAGACCGGCGAGGTGTTCGTGCCGATTAGCGATCTTTCTCCGTGAAAGCCGGCCGGTGCTGAGATAGCCCCGTTTCAGCCGGACAGGTACAACATGGCCGCCAACGACATGCAGAAAATCGACAGCCAGATTGCTATCTGACCGACAATGTGAAGCACGAACCCGATCCAGCTATAGCGCCGCCGGAGAGCAAGGCCGCTTGCGACTGCTACAAAGAAGGCGATCACGACGGGTATTGAGATGGAAGGCGATCGCCTCAGGCTCGTATCGATGATCGGCATCAAGCCGAGAGCCATCACCAGCATCCATGAGAACCCGAACACTGCCCGATCAGCCATGTCCAGCTCAGGCGTTTCGCTTTCTACTTCTATTCGCCCCAGCTGATTTCTCGTCATTTGGCCGTGTCCTCAATGCCTTGTGAACAAACCTCGAACCTAGTATGTTTGAACGGTTCGGAGGTTCTTATGCTGACGCTGGATACTGCGACATTCGCGGCAACCAAGGATAATCCTGGTGGCCCTGTGATGCTCCTTGTAGATGATGGCGTCGAGCCGCACGGCCCCGTGACCGACGCCGACGGCAACGTGAGCAAAGCGAGCGCTGCTGCCTACCTGGTGGCGTATGCGATCTTGGCCGGCTTTGTGGGCTACCTCATTTTCGCTCTTTAAGGCGGCGGTCATTCCCGCAGCTTCGGATCGTCGAAGAAGCCGCGATTGTGGTCGCGGTGGACTTCCTGCTGCACACCTAGAGATCCCTGCACGGAGCTGGCCCGCGTCGCCTGGGCCGCTGTCCGATCATCGTTGAGCCTTGCTTCTCCGCTTTCGATCACCGCCTGCGCCGCGCGGGGATTGCCTCCGGTCGGAGCTGATGGGATACCCGATACGCCAAGCGGGCGGTACGAACCGGCGACATCCGCTGCGCTGTCGACGCCTGGTCTATCGACCTGGACAAGGTCTGGCTCATGCAACTTGCCGGCAATCTCCTCCCGAATGGAATCCTGTTTCTCGCGCATCCAGCGTGTCACCATCTCCTGCCGGACGGCGCGCTGATGGTCGCTGAGATCGGTCGCCCAGAGCTCGGGGGCGTCAAGGCCCGGGTTCGAAGCCTGCTGCGCGCGATACCATTGCGCAAGATCCTGGCTCATATTCTCGCTTAGCTGCATGCCATGTGTTTCGGCGTAACTGGCGTCGCGCGACAGCTGCTGCGACAATTCCTCGAGCTTGCGTGCTGTTTCAGTGTAAGACCGGGCCCGCGCCAGCGCCTGCTCGTGGGTCAGCGAGGAACTAGATGAGGTCGACGCGCGGCTGAACACGCCTGAGCGTTCATAGGTACCGTCAGAGGACGTGGCGCCCGTTCCATTAGCGTGCTCGTCCCGCACCCCACTGCTTGCCGTGCTCGAGCTGTCCGATGATCGAGTATCTGACGTGCCGTGACGTAGGAAGTCGTTCTGCTGACCCTGCGCCGAAACGCTGCCGCCAACGCCTGGAAGGCGCCCGAGAACCTTGCCGATCCCGCTCCGGCCGCCGCCGCCACTGCCACTGCCACTGCTAGAACCGCCACCGCCCACTCCCGCCGACAAAGATCCTGTCACTTGGTTGAGAGTGCCCGCGGACCGATCGTGGCCGTTCGAGACCGTCAGGCTCTGGCCCGTCGACGACCGATCCTCCAGCCCCTGCGAACTACTGCCTGTCGTGCGGTCGAACTGCTCGATCGAGGTGTTGGCCGCGCGGCCACTGCTCGAATCCCATCCCGACGATCGCTCGCTCGACGTGCCGTAAGCGCTGCGGTCAGTTTTGGTCCAGGTGAGCATCTCCTGCGCCGCGTTGTCGTACGCTTGGGATTGACGGTGGGCCTCGCTGGCCATCTGCCGCCACTCCGCAACCGTGCCGGTCGTGGCGGTCGGGGTGAAAGAAAGCCGCGAGATGGCGCCGCCTGTATCGAACACCTCCTGGCCGTTGCCGAACCCGTTGATGAGCGCTCCGTTATCTTGGCGCCACCCGATGCTCGCCGCGCCCCCCATGAAGCTGGGGGCAGTTGACCATTGGTCGGCCTGCCGCATGTTCGAAGTCGAGTTCGCCCAGCTGACATTCCCGTAGGAATAATTGCCCGTCGTCTGCTCCAGCGCGGCCGCCTCCGCCGCGTTTTGCGCCGGGGCCAGCATCGATGTTGCCTGCCCGGCGATCGACATGGCACCGCGGGCTAGGCCGGCCGCGAGGAATGGGATGCTCATCAGCATAAAGCCCGCGATCGTCGCCGTCTCCCCGTTCACCGCTCCGATGCCGGCATAGCTCCCAAGCGACATTCCGCCGCCAGCCACGCCGTTCGCCGCGCTTTCGGCGCGCGTCATGCAGATCATGTGAAGGATGACGTAAAGCGGGCCCCAGGACGCGAGATAGAAGAATCCCATCGCATAGCCCTTCAGCGTCCCCAGCCCAGTTTGGGGCAGCAGGAACAGCGGAAAGATGACGGGGAACATCGCGAAGAACACGACAGTGAGCACGATGTTCAAGATCGGAACCCAGGCCATGGCCTGCTGCGCGATCGAGTTGTAGGTGTTGCGCGCCTGAACGTCGGCGCGTGTCTGCGCGAAGGTATCGATCGTTGCCGCCCCGCTCCCGCCAGCCATCGAGTTGCGTGCCTGCATGAAGGCATTGATCGCCGTGTTCTGCCGCATGACGCCGATGAAGTCGTCGCCGGATCCCGTGAACGCCGAGTTCACGATCGGCACGTCGTGCTTGAGCTTGGCGGCAGCGACCGCGTTGCTGAGCTTGGGATAGACCTCCTTTGCCCATGGCTCGGCATTGGCCTCGATCATCCCGGCCCACTGGCCGTTGAGGCTGTCATAGGCCTGTCGGCAGGTGACGATGAAGTTCTGGACCGTCCCATCACCCTGGCGCTCCAGCCACTCCTGCGACCGCGCCTCTGAGCCGGGTCCGATGGCCGCCCATAGGTCCGTTGCCCGCGCCAGATTGGTGAGGGACTTCTGGTAAAGCATCACGTCGCCGAAGAGGCAGTTCTTGAAGTGACTCTCGAGGTTCGTCGAGAACTCGGCATCTCGGATCGCGAAGTTGCGGGTCGCGTCGAACAGCCGCGCACCATAAACCATTCCGTTAGTGGTGTAGTTGAGCTCGCCGGGCATCACGAAGACGGTCTCAGCGGTACGCGTGAGCCAGTCGCCGATTTGCGTTGTGAAGCTGGCGAGGACGCCCAGTCCGAGAGGTACGTTGGCGACCGTCGCCGGCGCGAGGCTCGGATTGATACGATCCGTGACCTTCACGTCGATCGTCGGCACCATGAGGCACAGATAAATGCCGGTCGCCTGCAAAAACCAGTTCATCCAGGCGCGGAAGTTGAGGGTGAAGGCGACGACGAGCAGCGAGTATGTCAGGCCCATGACCATCACGACCCGGATGAGCGACTTGTAGCCCCCTCCCCCGGCCCACGCTGCCACTGCATTGAAGGTGTTGACGAGATACTCGCCCCCGCCGACGGTGAAGACTTCGAGCACGCCGCAACCCTCCCCTCCCGCGCCTAGAGCAGGCCCTGCGCGTTCAAGCCCCGCGAGAAATTGAGCGCCGAGGACATGCCCGGCGTCATGCTGTTCTGCAGGGTCGATTCCAGCATGATGCTCCGGTTGATGATCTGCATCGTCACCTGGAGCTTGTTGCTAAGCTTGACGTCGCGCTGCGCGAACTTGGCGCGCGTGGCGGCGATCTGCTGGCGCCATTGCCCGGCCGTCTCCTGGTCCGCAGTCTGGTAGAAGACCTTCGCCTGCTCGACGCGGTCGAGCATGTTGTCGAGCATCGCGTTGAGAAGGTCGACCGCGACGATCTCAGAGAGCGTCTGAATCTCGCCGTCGGTCAACGCATAGTGGGCATAAGCCTGCACCGCGAGAATCTTGTAGATCGGCACGGTGGCCATGTTCAGGAGCTGCTTTTCGGCCGCGTCGAGCGCCGTGTCACTGCGGATCTTCGAGCTCATGCTCTTGATCATCGTCGCGATCCGCGGCCGAAGTGCACTCGCCTCGGGCACGCTCAACGTCTGGTCGGACACGTCCGTGCAAAGCTCGTTGTTGCACTTCAGGATCTTCACCTGGGGCGCACTGGCGGTGCCGTCCAACAGCGCCGTGACGACCGCCTCTTCGGCAGGACCGTAAATCACCACCTTCGGCCCCTGATCGCTGCCTGTCGGGGGCGTGGTGACGATCGTCCCGACCAGCGTCATCACATACTCGGAAAACGCCTGGTCAAAGGCACCGAATTTCGAGGATTTCTTCAGCGCCTCCCAGGTATAATTATGGGGATCACCGACGATCTGCTCCTTCATGTGAGGATCAGTGTTGCCGGCCAGCGTCCCGTCCCGTTGACCGCCGTTATTGCAGCCCTGCCGGGAAGCGGCCCAGTCCGAGAACACGCCTTGGCTGTTGCCGACCGCCTCGCAAATCGTCGACCGGGTGGTTTCCATTTGAGGCCAGATGCCCCCGACAAGCGCCTGAGCCGTTTCGCAGCTCGAAATGTTCATCTGGTTGAGGAGCTGCGCCTTCTGGCTGAACTCGTCCATGACCTTGCCGATCTCGGGCGACACACTGTCGATCGCCAGCTTGAAGGCAAAGCCCAGGGCGTTGTTGGCGGTCGCCTTTAACATCGCCACAATCTCGCTGGCGTTGATGAAGCTGAAGGACCCAGAGAACAGGTCGATGCCGCCACAGCCCGCACGCGCGCTCGGTAGCTGCAGGTTGAAGGGCGATACGCTCTTCTGCGGGAAGCGTGTCCACACGTTGCCCAGCGAATAGTATCCGGCCGACTGTCCCTGAAAGGCCGTTGGCCCGGTCACGTTCGCGGCGCCGCCGGCGTCGTTGAAGAAGCCGTTCATCTCCGAGGCGACATCGGCGCGCGCTACGCCGATCAGCGCGAAGTGGGATGCGGCGACCAGGGCCAGAGCGGTGCCGGCGCGGTGAGCCAGCCTCCCGAGCAGTCCCTTCTGTCGAGAGCCGGGCATCAGTAGTCGCTCCCCACTTTGGTGTTGGTGAGCATGAAGATGCGATCCATGATCTCATCTGCGCTCAGGATGCCGTAGCCGACCGGGATCGTTCGCTTCGTCGCGGTGTCAAACAGAACGAGGGCGGGCGTTTCGTTGCCCGAAACACCCATCCGCGCCCGCTGCCCGGAATCAACGACGTAGTTCGGAAAGTCCCGGCTCGGGCCCCCGTCCATGGACACAGCCATCACCGCCATGCGGTGGCTGTCGGCGACCGAGCGCAGGATCGGCGCGAACACCTCACAAGCGCCGCAGCTTTGCGCGTAGAAATAGAACAGGCCGTATCGCTGGCTGAGGTTTGTGAGGACCTGGTCGCGATCGGCCTTCCGGTTGTCGAGCCATGTCCGCTTCGCCACCGTGTTGACCGGGCGCTGTAGCGTGTAGTCGATATCCGGGTTTTGCCAGAGGGCGCGCTGCCAAGTGTCGGAGAACGTGGATGCGCGGTCCAGCTGCTCGCGCTGGAAGCGCACATAGGCGATGACATTCGCCTCCGATGGATCGAGGATAGCACGCGCCTTGAGTTCGTCCAGTTGCCGCGTGATCGCGGCGAGACGCTCGGCCGCGCTCGGTTCAGGCGCCGGCGGCTGACTATTGACCGTCTCGGCCGGCTTCGGCCTCGTACAATAGAACCACTGGCCGAGCCTGCGCTCGCCGCAGTAGAAATCGTCACCGCCACCCAGAGCCTCGACACTATCGTCGGCTCGTCCTGCGTCCTGCGCCCGCAACGGGGCAGCTACCGGCGCGACCGTCAGCAGGACCATCGCCAGCGTTGCCATCTTCGACATGTCTATCGTCCTTCCTCGGGGTCAGCCGCACCATCCTGGGATTGCGCGGGGTGGTTGGATGGGGTGGTCGGTGGCCTGTCCCAGGCCGCGATGTGGAGGCAGCAGTCGATCGGGGCCGTGGAGGAGGAGGCGGCGCTGCAGGCCGACAAGGACCGAGCAGGCGAGGTTTGGGCCTGCCCTACGGGGCCGGGTAGCATTGGGCTAGCAAGCAGGGATGCGATCATCGCCGGCTCAAAGAATGCGAAGCCCATGGTCCAACTCTCCTTTCGATAAGCGCAGCACGGACATCATCAGGGCGACGTCGATCAGCCGGGTTCCCTGATCCAGCATGCGGATGATCCCATTCATCAAAGGTCGCGCCGCACTCCGGCCCTCCTCGGTGGCGCGAAAGCAGTGGCTCTCCTCCGCGACCCAGCGGTTGGCGAGCATGTGCTCGATGGGCGCGGCAGCCGAAGTCGGATCCACCGCGCACTCGAACCATTCGCCGATCACGTGGCAGATCTCCTCCAAGCCAGGAGCTCGCCCGGCGCGGAACACGCACATGAAGATCGCCAGTTCGAACACCGTCATCTTCCAGTCGCAGCCGGGAGAGTCAGCGGTGCGCGGATCATTCGCCACGGCCGTCATGTCGATCACCCGGTTCTCTGATCGTCATGGAGTGCCTCCATGCAGGTCGTAGTAATTCTGAATCTTCGCCTGGATTTCGGTCATCGTCTGGACCTCATCCGGCAGCTTCGCCGCGTCGAGAAAGTCGGCGTAGACTTCTGTGAAATCCATCCTCGACAAGTCGAGCAGCTGAAACTCGGCGATGGTAAAGCCCTTGCATTGCTCGGACTTCGGGCTGCCCCAAGGCTTGTTGAGCTGGGCGCGGCCCTGTTCTTGCAGCACGCGGCTGAGCTTGCTCTCGAAGCAGCAATAGGCTGTCTTCTTCGTCTTGCAGATGCCCAGAAAGCTGGACGAGCACCACGTTCCGACCTTGTGGCACAGCCCCATGCGGTCCTTGATGTCGAGCTTCATCTCGTCCTGGGAGCAGGCGAACAACGCGAGGAAGGGCGTGGCGAGCGCTGCGATCGCTGCGGGCCCGCCGGCAAGCGCCGCCCCACCGGCCGCCAGCGTCAACGCGCCGGACACCTTGCCGGCGCAGCAATTGATGAGGCCGAAGACCGGCTTGTGACAGGTATCCCGCGTTCCGGAGAACACCGTCAGGTTGTTCGGATCGAACCCCTTCGAGGCGTCATCGATCGCGTGAAGCGCGACAAGCGCGTCCTTGAACTCTGTTGATGCCTCGCGCGTGATCGGCTCGCAGTCGCCGTTTATGCAGTAGACATCGTTGCCGCAGATATATTGCGGCGCATTCGAGGTAGGCGCGTCCGGTGTCGGACAGCGGTAGACCTTCTCCTTTACCTTGCACTCGCCTTGCTGCGGGTCGTCAAGGCACTCCTCGCGCAGAAACGTGCACTGGCGATTTCCTTCGAGATTGCCGCAATCGTTACCCTGCGAAAGCCGATGGCACGAATACTGCCGCTCCCACTGCCAGCAGGCCCGCGTGACGGCCACGCCGTTGATGGTGCGCGTGGTCGGCTCGCTGTCGACGCAGGTCTCGGAGGTGAGTTCACAAGTCTGCCCTGAGGTCGCGCCGATGCAGATGCCCTCGTCCCGATGCTCGTTGATGACCTGGCCGACAGTTTCGATCGTATACGGCCTGCCTGTGACCGCGGCGCTGTCGCACTCGTAAGTGATGATCTCGCCTTCGCGAATGTCCGGTTCGGTGCAAAAGCGCGGATTCCCCTGCAGGCAGACGTCGTACATGACGGTCTCGCGCGAGCGCTCGCGACAGACTCCGTTGGCGACGGGGGCGTTGAACGCCGGAACACAGCGGCGGCTCCGGTTGTCGCCACCCTGCGCGGCCGAGCGCGACCAGTTCTCGCAGGTATAAACAAACTTGTTCACGCCAGGCGTGACATCGACCACCAGTGGCACGCGGCACACCGGCGCCGTCTCGTCGACCTTGGTGCCGGTGTTGCAGGTCGCCTCGTAATAGCCAGCCGCGCCGGATCCGGGCGGCAGCGGCTGACACTGGCCACTCTCAGAGCCGATATTCTCGCCCTGCAGGTATGCCTCGGGATCATTTTCGACCGTCGTCGCGCGATTGGTGGTTGCGAGGATCTCGGCATTGCTGAAGGTGGCCCGTGTATGGTCTGGATCGGTCACAGTCCGATAGGAATCATTGGTGGAACGCTGAGCGGTTCCTGCGGCGACCAGCGCGTCCGGATCTTCGAAATAGGTGCTCTGAGGCTGGCTGGTGCCGGTATAGCCGGGCACGGCCGCGGCTTGAGCATCAGACGTCGGTACGAGGCTCTCGTCCTGCCGCTTGGCGTTGCCGAGGGCTTTTCCCTCCTCGCGCGCCTGCTCAACCGTCATCTGCTGAGCACCGGCAGGGCTGGCGACCAGGGAGACGCCGACGAGGGCGGCCACAAGAGTCCGGAGCATCACCGGCGCCGGCTCCGCGCGAGGTTCGCGAGCGCGACTGAAGCAATCCGGGCCCCTGGGCCATTCGCATCGGCGAAGGTGCTGAGAGCATAGTCGACCGTGACGTTGCCCTCCATGCGGTCATGGGGTGGGACCTTGCTTTCGCAGGAAAAGCCGGCGCACAGATCGAAGGTCGACGACACGGCAACATAGGTCGGGACCGCCTGTACGTTGAATGCGCGGAAGAGGCGCGGATCGATCCCGATGTTCGGCATGTCGTCCTTCTGAACGACCTGCCCAAGGCGGCTGACGAACTCCTTGGCCGAGTTGTTCGGGAAGCCGCGGAAGACGACAACGCCCCCGGCCTTCGCTGTGTCGGCGATCAGCTGCTTGAGCGAAGCCGGCGGCATGGACAGGCTGGCGAACACGATGAACTGCGGCGCATCTCCGCCCGGCACATTGGCATTCTTCGCCGCACCCTGGACCAGCTCGTCGAAGTCGATCTTGCCGTCCGGTCCCTTGGGCAGGTCCGTCGCTGCGACCCGCTGCATGTTGTCCATGCCCGATTTGCGAACGACCGTCGCCTCTTCGCGGAATTCGTCACCGCGGTCCTTCACCTGGTCGACGAAAGCCTGCGCCTCCGCAGCGAGGTCCGCCGCCCTCTTCTTGACCGTCTGCACGTCGAGCCCGTCGACGGTTTGGGCCAGTGCCGAGAGGCCGGCAGTGGCGAGAAGCGCGGTGATGCCGAAAGCCAAAAGGCGCATGCTTCCCTCCTCAGAACACGCAGCAGTTGCGTTTGCGCCAAACCAGGTAGCCCATGTCCTCGCCACCGGCGGGGAAGGCTCGGCCGGCATCCGGCGGCATGGTCGATGCGCCGATCGCGGAACAGGCGAAGCGCCCGCTGACCGTCGGTATCGGGTTCACCATCTGGAAGCGGTATTGCTGCTTCCGCATGATCGGCATGAGGTATTTCTTGCAGAGTCCCTCAGACCCCATCGTCCCCCACGCGAGGCCTTCGCGGTGCATCTTGTAGGCGAAGCGGGACAGCGCCAGGCGGGACGACTGGACATGCCCGATCGACGCGGGGATGTTGCCGTTGAGTGGATACATGCTGCCCTGACAGCCCGCGCACCAGAACAGAGCGTCCAGCGGGAGCGCGGCTGTTCCGGCGATACAGTCGCCCGCGCAGGCCGCCTGGGCGATAGGGTTGGCGAAGACGATCGCCTCTGGGTTGATGATCGCGGTGAGGGAGTCATCCTGCCAAAGCGGATCGATCTCCGTCATATAGGCGATGTCGAACGACGCCTGCTCGAAGCAGAGGAAGTCGGTCAGGATCTCCATCCAGTATAGGAGCGGATAGACGTACCAGTGGACATGCCATTTGGCCGTGCTCTGCGACCGCCCACCGACCATAGACGGTCCTGCTAGGTAGCCCTGGCCGATGTCGAAGCCTGGCGCGATGCGCGTGCCTCCAAGATTGGGGAAGCACCAGGGCTTCATCGTGACGTCGGCGAGCCTCACAGGCTCCCAGAACCCGACGGAAATGCCGATGCGCGGGAGCGGATCGGCGCAGGCACAGATTGGCGAAGCCGGATTGTTGGTGTCTGGCCGGCTGCCCGGCCAGATTTTCGCCCCGCCGATCGACAGCGGGAAGAGGCATGACCAGCAGACGTCGGTGATCGGGTTGACGAACTTGCCGGTGCAGGTCGGCGCCGCCTCGGCGCGTGGTGTCAGCGCCACCGTAACCGTCAGCAGGGCGAGAGCGCCCAGAAAGGCTCGTAGCCAACGCATTAGCGCCCCTCCCCCATCCGCTCGAGGAAAGCGTTGTCGGCGGCATTCTTCCGGTGAAGGTAGAGCCAAGTGTACAGCCCGGCTGCGACGAGCAACGCCAACGCGAGGCAGGGCGCCGCGCGTCCCAGTATGGCGTGGACCTGCGCAAAGAAGGCTGTGACGAGGGCGAGCGAGAGGCAGAGGGCCTGCCACAACAGGCGCATGCGGCGCAGTGCCCGCGTCTCCGGAGCCGCCATCGGCGTCCGCAGCAGATCGAGCCACAACGGCATCAGCTGCGGCCTCCGGATTTGAGGACCGTTTCGGAAATCTGGAGCAGCTTGCCAGCCTGCGAGACGACGGCCGGAGTATGGCGGATGCCGAACTTGCTGGTGAGGCGACCCTCCTGGTCGAAGAAGAACCGGCGCTTACGCGTCGTCATGGACTCGATCGGCGAGCCGTTGACGAAGATGATCTTCGCGTTGAGCTCGGTGAAGCGCTCCGTCGCCCAATCGACTTGCCCGGCGTCGTCGCCGTCGACGAAGACCAGGGTCTGGCGCATCGACACGAAGTCGAGCGGATTGATCCTCTGGCCGGCGGCGGCGATCAATTGCCCCTTATGATCCCGGATCTCGCGCTCGAGCGTGATTGTCGGATCATAATTCCAGGTTCGCGCCAGCTCGGCCGGCGAAATCCCTGCCACTGGCGAAGGCCGCCTGACCTTGGCTTCCGCTCGCTTAGCAAAGGCCGCGTTCACGCGGTCCATCTCACCAGTCGCCTGGGCTCGCTTGAGCCGGGTCTCGATCGTCGAGAGCAAGTCTGCCTCGACGACCGGATATGTCTGCCCCAGTTGACCAAAATCCCGTGCCTCGCCCCGCTCGGATCCCGTGAGCAGCACAGCCACGCCCAAGCTGGCGATGCCGGCGAGCGGGGCCAACAGGCGGATCACAGGATCGCCTCCCCGGTTCCCACGATCTGTCGCTGACACGCGAAGCCGATCGCGGCGTAACGGGAGTCGAAGCCGTCCTTGTGGGGCGTACCGACATAATAGCAGCCGGCCGGGATCACGCCGCTCGGGCCGATAGCCAGCGCCTCGCCCAATTTCGTTTTCGGCTTTGTGTACGCGACGACCCGACCGTTGACAGTGACAGCGCTATGCCAATGCGCAACAACGTCTCCCGGCATGCCGTAGACGATCTTCCCGAACAACTGCGGCTTTGCACCGAAATGCGCACGCACCAGATCGCTCGCCGGTGGGTCGAAAAAGACATACTCACCACGAGCCGGCAGTTTGTTGCGATGGATGATGAATGCCCAGTTCGGCAGTGAGTCTGTCGTGTTGATCAGCAATGCATGATCGTCCCGCCAGTCGCTGATCGCGCCCAGAATGAAGCTGCCGACGACGAAGGCTCCCAACAGCCCCCATAACCGCTTGCGCGGCCGCCATGCTGGCGCAGGAGCGCTATTGGCCGTTGCCGCCATCTTGGCCTCCAAAGGTCGAGATCGAAGCACCTGGGACGCCAGCCGGTGCCGCTGGCATTCGACCGGGCATCGCCGGCTGCGCGCCAAGGTTTTGAGGCGCGGCAGCCATCGGGTCGATCGTGGCGGCAGGTCCGGCAAACAACTGGGGTGCCGCCGCAGGCGCCATTTGCTGCTGGAGCTGCTGGAGTTCTTGCGCGCTCGCCTGCCTGGGCGGATGCACCCCGCTCGCATACACAGCCTTTCTGAGGCTGTCGGTGATGTCGGGCACATTCTTGGTCAGCACCGCCTCACCGACCAGCACCACCTGGCCGCTCGCACTGCGGCGCTGGAGTTCGTGGTCGAGGGACGACATGAAGGCGCGCATCTCGGCCTCGACCTGGGCAGGCGGCGACGCCGACCGGGCCTGTGCGGACACATACTCGCCGACGATGTTGGACAGGCTCGCCTTGACGATGTGTTCCTCGCGTGGGGCGATGAGCGCCTTCGTGACCCACATCGACCAGACCAGCGCCAGGATGAGTGTGAGGCCGATCAGCAACTGAGCCCTTGTAAACCCGGCGAAGCCGCGGCGCGCGCGGGAGGCCGCGGCGGGTGCGGACGCAACGACAGGCGGGGGAAGGTCGAGTTCGGGCTGATCAGCCATTGACGTTGCTCCGCTTGGGGTCGCGCGAGGGCAGGATGCTGTTGCGGCGGAACACGATGATCGCGGTGGCAAGCAGCATGTGCGCGACGACGAGGACGTGCTTGAACGACTCCACGCGCGCCGCATCGGCGGCGACATAACGGCTCGCCATATTGTTGAGCTGGTGCATCATCCCGTCGAACGAGAGACCGCCGATCGCGAGGAAGAAGAGGACTAACAGCCCCCAGGTCATGAGCAGGGTCGAGGCGAGAAACCCTGCCATGTGGAGGTAGAAGTAGAGCAGGAAGCGGACGTCGATCTTACGCCTCTGCGCGGTGGTGCCGGGTTCGGCTTGGGCTTGGATCGTCGCCATCGTTCACTCCGCCGCGATCGCCGCCGGATCTTCGGCGGGCGTCGCCCATTTCTCGGGGTTGTTGGGAAACGCGATCCGCTCGATCGCCTCGTCCATGGTGAGTCCGTCCGCGACCATCTCCTCGATGGCGGCGAACGTGCGGGGGCTCGACGAGAAGAGCGCCGCGGAGAAAGGGTCGAGGACAAGTCGGCCGACGGCCAGGGTATCCGGCCCCTTGATCATGATGTCCGAATATTCGAACCCGTTGCGCTTCAGAGACCGGAGCAACGCGTCCGTGTAATCATCCATCTCGAAGCGATCGTGCTTCTTGAAGTCCGCGATCGTCTCTGGCTTCTGCTGGAGGATGACGAACCAGTCGCTATTCTCGAGCGCCGCGATCGAGCCGGCTGATTTGTAATAGTCGTTGAGCGATTGCGTCGCGGTGACCAGCGAGGCGCCATATTTGCGGCAGGTGCGCGCATAGGTCTCGATGAAGTCCGCCATCGCCCCGCCGCGCAGCATCTGCCAGGCTTCGTCGAGGAGCAGCGCCTTGGGGATCGAGCGATCGACCTTGCGCATCATCTGCTGCGACATGAACATGATCGCCGTCAGGACGACGCTGCGGAGTTCCTCGCGCGACGACAGGTCGGACAGCTCGAAGACGGTGAGCTGCGCCTGCAGCTCGAACGAGACCTCGCCCTTGAAGAACTTGCCGTAGGTGCCCGCACTGGAAAACGGCATCATCGCGATCGCAAGGTGGGATGCCAGCTCGTTGCCGGTATCGTTCAATGCCGCGATGACGTCGTCGATCGAGCCGTTCCGGCCGCTGGCCTCCCAGACCCGGTTGACGGCACCGTCGATCAGGCCTCGTTCGGTGTCGGTCAGCCGGTCGATGTGTCGGGACATCTGGTTCACGATCGCCTTGAGCATTGCCATGCAGTCGAGAAGATAGTCCTCGTCCTCGGCCGCCTGCCGCTCGTCGATCATCGAGAATGGGTTCAGACAGAAGCCGCTCGACATCGTGAATTCGACGAAGGCGCCGCCTTGCAGCTTGGCCGAGTGCTCGAACGACCGGCCATCGTCGATCACGACGACCTTGGACCCCGCGCCGCACAGCGATGCACATAGCTCCTGCAGTGCGACGGACTTACCGCTGCCGCTCTTCCCGAATACCGCGACATTGTGGTTGCCGGCGGCGTTCTCGAACGGGCTCCAGAAGAAGGGCTGGCCGCGCCGCCCGATCAGCAGCAGGTGCGGCGTGTGACCGCCCAGATATTCGCCCTGGATCGGCGCAAGGTTTGCCGCGGTCGTGCTCAGCATCGTCCGCATGCGCTTCATGCGCTCGAGATCCCGCGAGAGGCCGTTCGCCATCGTCATGGGCATGGCGCAGAGCAGCCCCATGACCTGCAGATAGCGATCGTCGAGCAGGTCCCATCCCGCTGCCCGGTAGACGGATTTCAGGATGCGTTCGTTCGAGTCCCCCCTGCCCTTCGGGGAGAAGGAGGTGACACTGTAGAACAGGCGCACCAGCTTGCGCCCCTGTCGGATCTCGTCGTTGACGAACTTCCACTCCTGCGACTGATCGCGGAGCTGGGGCAGGAACCGGGCGGACTTGGAGTCTGCCAGGCTCGTGGTCCGCATGAACTTGAAGCTGGCTTTGTTGTTGGACGCCTGCGGATCGGGAAAATCCAAACAAAGGTTCGTCGCTACCGGGCACGGCATCCGCAGCTTGTCGGCAAACATGTCGCCGATCAGCCGTGCGCAATCCCAAGGCGCCCAGCGCTGCGGCAAATTGCGAACCGAGAAGGAGCGCACGTCGAAGACGTCGGGGTAGATCTCGCCGATCTCTGGCGCACCATCGACCTCCTTGCCGGTTGGGCGGAAGCGCTCCGTCCGCAGCAGGATCCGGTCCGGATCGACGCGCATCTCGATGTCGCGCCGGACCGCCTGGTCGGCGATCGGGTCGAGCGGGTTGTAGCTGACCACGTCCTCGCCTGCCGCGGTGGTCGGCGAGGTGATGTCGTCGATCCAGCCTATCAGCGCAATCGGGTCCATCTTACGCGCCGAGACACCGATCGAGCCGAGCACGGAGACCAGGCCGTCCATCACGGCGACGATCTCCTCGTTCGAAACGCTCGAGCTTTCAGGTGTCGAATAGGAGATCGCGACGCGATGGTTGCGCAGACAGAATGGCGCGTCGGCCGAGAGCGACTTCCAGACCCCTTCGGTTAGGAAGTCGACGCGATGCTTGGCCATCCGCTCGTAGACGCCGCTCGCGGAATAGCGTGGCAGATACCATTTCGAGAGCCGCTCGCCGACACGCGGACTCATCCAGTCGTGGAACTGCAAACAACCCGGCGCTGGAATCCCTTCCGAGAGAAACTGGGTGAGTATCTCGCCAGTGCGCTCATCGGCCCCGACCAAGGGCGAGACCTCGATTACGAAGCCGCGGGACGAGGAGTTGTAGAAGATGCCGGTCTTGGGATCGTAGCTCCGATACGGCAGCCAATGGGCGAGCATCGGCACCGCCAGATCCGGCCGCTGCGCATCCGGGCGCTTGCTGTCGCCAAACACCCCTGACAGCAGGTTGTCGAACAAGCCGGGCTTGCCGCTCATCTCACTTGTCCTCCGGGACGGACGCCGGAAAGCTCGCGGCGCGAATGGTGGGGCTGGTCAGCGGCTTCAGGCCCGGCGTCTCGGTGCTAGTCGCAGCATCCTGCGCCGCGCCCTCCAGGCGGGCTTGGGCGTCTTCATAGGCTTGGCTCGCCTTCACGCGGGCCATCGCCTCGACGCCCGAGCTGGCCTTGCCGACACCTTCCAGCGCAGCGCGCTTCGCGTCCGGCGTCTGCGATGAAGTCTGACTATTCACGGCCGGCGGCGGGGCCGCGGCGCCTCGGGCGGGGTCCAAAGGAGGCTTGGCCTCGACGCCGCCGGGCGGCGGAGCCAAAGCCGCCGCTGCGGTCGTCGATGCGCCCGAAGACACTCGAGCATCATCGGAGACAGCTACGTTCGACCGGGCGGTGCTCCGCTCCGGCTTCGCTGTCAGACGCTTCGCGACGTCAGCCTTGATCGCGGCAACCGGGTCCGTTCCTCGCGCGCGAGCCGCAGCCACAACGGCGGGATCTGGCAGATTGGGATCAAACGCGGCGACATCGACCGTACCCGACGCCTGACGATCGACGGCCTCGACGAGGCTCAGCTGCGCAGGCTCGGCTGTTGCGGCATTGCGGTCGGGGATGGGTCTTGCGTCGGCGAGCGCCTGTGCCTGCCATTCGGACTGCACCACGGTGTGAACCGCGCTGGCCTCGTGGAGGCGGCCGCGCTCGTCGACATAAGGCTGGAAGACGATCCGAAGCACCTTCTCCCGCGTGCGGGCCGCGGCCGGTTCGCCGGCCGCGACCGGGGCCGGCGCGAGCGCGGTACGGGTTGCTCGCGGCGAACGTGGCGCCTGATATGGTCCGGCCGGGATCATCACGTCACCTGCCTCGCCCGAGATCATCGCCAGCGCGCGATCGTCGATCGTCGAGGAGGGCGCGCAAATCCCGTCGGGCGCTTGGCACGAGAAACTGCCCTTGACGTTGCCACCGAGGGTCGCGCACCCCGTCATTGCCAACAGGCCTGCGACGCACAGGGCGGAGCGGCACGAGCGTACGCGGGCGCTCACGACCGCGCGTCCTTGAACCAGCTGAGCAGGAACTCCTTGGGGCGATAGCCCTCGAGGACCGCGCCATCGCTCCGGACGATCACCGGCGTCCCGGTCAGGCCATGCTTGTGTGCGAACGCTTCGTTCGCGTCGAGGCCGGAGGTATCGCACGACGCGCCGCCCTTGAACGGTTCGCCTGCATAGGCGGCGTGGAGCGCCTCCTCCCGGTTCTTCGCGCAATAGACGCGATCGGCGATGTCGCGGCTACCCAGAACGGAGATAGGCCGCTCCACGACCCGCACATTCATGCTGCGCAGCACGTTCGTAAGGGCCCGGCAGTAGCCGCAGCGGAAGTCGGTGAAGACGGTGACCGTCTGCCCCGCAGGATTGCCCCACACTATCGCGCCGTCCTTCGGCAGGCCATCAAGCGAAAGGGTGGCGGGCCGAACCGGGAGCGACGCCTTCTCGACCCGGCCCTTAGTCGGCGAGATCGGTGATTCTTCGTCTCCCTCCGCCGCGGCGGCATTGGCTTTCGCAGCCCCGCCCACCAGCATATCAGGATTTATTTCGAGGAGTCGGGCGGCGGTGAGATCCTGCCGCGTCTCCATGTCATAGACCCGGCCGATGATGAGGTAGCGGGCCTTGGTGTCGACATAGAAGAGGTTCGCTCCAGCGGTTACCTCGCAAAGCCCCTTGACCTTCTCGCAGTCGACCTTGGTTAGCGGCGTCTTGGGCAGCCTGGTCTTCAGGAGACTGGCCACCTCTACGCTGCCCGGGCTGGCGATCTGTGCAGCGACGGCAACGCTGGCGACTCCCACGAGCGGCACGGCCAGCACCATCATGGCTTTCGGTGACAAGCGCCGGCGCAGACGATCAATTCCGAACATAGACACCCTCCAGGAAGACGATTTCGACATCGATGCCGGTCGGCATCTCGATCACCGGCTGATATTGCTCGGCGCGCTCGATCAGATATTTCGAGACCATGTCCCCGCTCTGGGCGACGCCTTCCCCGAACCCACCTTGAGCAATGTCTCCGAGCCCGAGCTTCTGACGCTGACCGTTCACGGTCACGTTGGGCTGCGTCAGGAAGGAATTGGCGTTCGCCGAAAAGCCGCGCCCGAAACCGCCGACCAGGCCGGCGATGAACGCTTGGCTGACGAGGCCGCCTTCCCGAGAGACGACCCGTCCACGCACGCCGGTCTTGCCACCGAAGGCGATGAAGCCTTTGACCTCGGAAACCGCATAGCGCCCGCCGGGCTGCGGGCAGGTCATCTTCTGCAGCTTGACGTAAACCTTCTCGCTCGAAAGCTCCCCGCGCGCTGCGCCGTTGATGAGGCAGCCCTGGATCTTGGTCGTGAGGAGCTTGCCGTTCTGCAGCACAGATCGCGCCGGACCGGTGATGCGCAGTACGACCGGGAGCGGGTCTGTTTGGCTATTCACTCCGGCTGCCGCATCGACGCCGACGATCACCTTGGCCGAGGCAAAGCTGTTGGGCGGTAGATAGTTCGGACTATCAGTGTAGACCGTGTTGCCCTTTGCAACCTTGGACGCGGTGCCTGCGTCGCCCGTCGAAAAGCTGACCATCTTGACCTCGGCGGACCGGCCCACCGGCATCGCAGCGGCTGCCGCCGCATCGGGTCGCTGGTACGCCTGTGGCCCATTGGGACCATACATCGCCGAGGGGCCGGGGGGAGGCGGAGGCGCCGTCGGGCGCTCATTCAGCTGCTTGCGAAGCTGCTCGTTCTCCGCCTGATACGCCGAGAGCACCCGCTGCCCATCGGCCTGCATCGCCTGGTTCTGGCCTTTCAGCGCTTCGATCTGCTCAGCGAGGTTGTCGACGCGCGCCGTCTGGCCATTCACCGATTTGAGCTGGTTCTCCGTCGAGGCGAAGCGGTTTTCCGAGAGTGCCATCCACTCCTGCTGGGAGAGATTGCGATTGACGAGATCCTTGGTGGAGACCTCGACTTTCTCCGCGTCGTCGCCGTCCGCGGTCTTTGCGCCGTCGTCGCTGCTGAAGATCCAAAGCGAGGAAAGGAGCAACCCCACACCACCGGCGCCGGCGAGCAGCATCCGCTGCTTGCGGCGAACCGCTTCGTTTCCGGCGAGCTCGCCGCCGACCGGCGAGACGCTCTCCCCTTCGGCCTCGTCGAGCGGCTTGCGCTTACGATTGAAGATGTCCGCAAAGGCCATGGTTTACCTCACGTTCTGGGAGACGAGGTAGGCCGTGGTGACCTTCCCCGGGGCGAGCCTGGGCTCGGCGATCGAAACGGCGAGCGCGCTGGCCGGCGCGACCGTGCGTTCCGTCAACTCGGTCGGTGCATCGCCGGTGTTCTCGATGCGCAGCACCTTGCCGGTGAGGTCCTGGCCGCGATATTCCGCGATCATCTGGACCTTCAGCTTGCCCACGTAGACCGGCTTCAGGGCCCGTTGGCGCATCTCGTAGCCGTCCGCGACGCTATTCGAGTACATGGCCTGAACAAGCTCGACCGCCGCATCCTGCGGGCCGGCAGCGACCTGCTGTGGCGATGCCTCGGCCGCCTTCTCTTTGGCGATCGCGGGATTCGACACAAACACCTGGGCGGCCTGATCTCCGGCGATCCGGCACACAAACTTGTAGACGTAGCCACGCTTGGTGGTGCCGAAGAACGACAGCGCCGGACGATTATAGCCCTCCGGCACGCTGAGGTAGATGTCACCGCGCACCGGCTCGTTTACGACCGAGAAGTCGTCCTGCGGGTTACCCGTCGAGATCTTCGACACGCTAGCGAACTCGTCCTCGACGAGACTGATGCGGGTCAAATCCTTGGCGGACGCCTGGCAGTCCACCTGCGCGCTGTCAGCGGCCATGATCGTCTGATCGGCCCACGCCGGCGGCGCGAACAGGAAGACCGCAAGCGTCACCAGGCAAGCGCCGATCATCCGGCTCAGGATGCAACTGATCCGAGACATGAGGATCGTGCCAGCTGCGGCGCTGCCTAAGGCATAGATAGCCGTCATTGATCTTGCTCCTTGCCGATACGGACCATGCCGAAGCCGATCAGGCGCAGAGACAGGCCCTGGTACTCCCAGTCGTAGCGGAAGGTCCGGCGCTCATTCGAAATCACCTTGTTTCCGACGATGGTGTGGAGCTCCCCGGTCACCTCGGACCGAAGGTTCTTCGGATCGATTTCCATCGACTGGATCGTGAAGAACTGTGAAATCGAAGAGCCACGCTGCTCGTTGACGATCTTGAGAAGATCGCCCTTGATCTTGCCCTGGGCTCTCGGCGCGGTGATCGCGAGTACCGAGTTCATCCAATATTCGAGGTTCTGCGGGCTCCGGTCGAGCGTGAGCACGACGACGTCACGCGTGATCATCTCGAGATATTCTCGGGACACGCCGGCGCTGCTGACCGTCACGGAGGAGCGAAGAACGGGTTGCAGCACGATCTCGCGGTCGCGCGAGATGCCGAACAGGAGGAGGAGCGCCGTCAGCCCAGCGAGCCCCACTGCGACAATCACCAACAGGTTGCGCTGCTTCAGAACGCGCTGGTTGTGCGCATGGCTGTACGAAAGGTCCATCTTACCCCGCCATCAATCGGAGGTACGAGGGTGGCGTGGCTCTCAGGCCGGTGAAGCCGGCCGGAAGATGCCAATAGGCCAAGTGAAGCAGCCAAGATGCTGCACGACCCGCTTTCGCTTTCTTAAGTCCCCACCAGCCGGCGAACGCTGCCGCCATGCCAATAAGGATGTGCTGGGTCATGATCCCCCAGACGAAGGGAATTACCATCGCCAGGAACTCATCCAGGGTCCACAGCCCGATCAGCTCGGGATCGTCCAGATGAGATGGGATCGCATACTTGTCTGCGGCCATTGCACCACCCTCCCCGCGAGCGCGACCGGGGCTGCCACCCCAACCGAGCCGTGCGGATGCTTCAGATCGTCGCCGTCACCGTGGAGGTGACGATCGGAATGCCGGTCCCGGCGCCGACGCCGACGCCGACCGGAATTGCGATCTGGCCCATCGAAAAGCGGCCCGATGCCAGCGCGACGATGCCGCCGGCGAGCGACAGGACGGTAATGATCTTGCCGCCCGACCCTTCGAGGAAGTCGGTGAACTTCGTCAGGGCGGTATCGAACGTGGTGTCAGCACCGGCGAAGGCCGGTCCGGCAAGGAGAAATAGCGCGATCACCAATGCGATGAGGGCGAGAACCGCCAGCTCCGCACGACCGCTGTACTTGAGGACAGTCTGCATCAGAGTTTCCCTTCAAACGGAACGCGACTGATCCGCGCCCAATCAAAAGGTGGTCAGGTCAAACGGCGGGCGGCAACGCACTTCCCCCCAGCCATGTTCGACTCGCGAAAGAATCTTGAACGGTTCAAGGAGGCGCCCCGCCTTGCGGGGCGGCACGCCCCTGCCTGCGGGGCACAATGCCCCAGACGTCGGGGCAAGCCGCCCCCTTTTCCGGGGCAGGCCACTTCCCGAGTCGGCATATGCGCTGATAATTGCCGTCATCGATGGCTCAGGTTAGATTCGCTAACCGGAGTCGGTGAATTCCCGTCGGCCGGGCAGAATTCTTGTCGACGATATGAGCACTCAAGACATGCTGATGAAGGACAGCCTGGTGCAGGTTCGATGACGGGAGATCAGTGCACGCTCGCGCTCAACATTTCGGAGCACCTGTTCAATCTGACGACGGAGAGCCTGCGCCTCCGCTCGAACGAGACCCGATGCTACCAGACCCTTGAGAGCCTGTTGGCGGAGCGTGTCCACTTACCTTGTGCGCTGGAGTCCCACGATCCGAAGACGATTCGTGATCATCTGTCGGCAATACCCACTACCGGTGATATCCGTATCAATCTCACAATCACGAAGTCGAGCGCAGACAGCCTCGATGCAGCAAAACGTCTTATTTCTGAGGGCTTAGGCTCTGAGATCAGCTTGGGCGACACCCTCTCGATCATGCTGTTTCTTTACATTGTCGATCAGAAGGCGGCGAAAATACTTCAGAGAATTGGGCTGGATAGTTCCGCTTGCGTCTCCTCCTCACAGCCCGCCGGCGACGACGATCCGCCAGATAACGTGGTCCCGTTCAGATAGTTAACGGCCACGCTGATCGTAACCGCACATCCATGCCGAGGGTTGATTAGTAGCTGCCCCTGTGTTTCGTTTCATACCGAACGTGCAACAGGAGACGGTAATTTGTCATCCTTTGCCCATATCGAGGCCTCGGACGAAGGCTGTTGTTCAGCCGGCGCCGATCAGCGGGACTTCATCCCGCTGATCCTTGAAGCGATGTCGGAGCATGGCATCGGACAGCGTAAGCTGGCGCTCAAGACAGGTATCAGCAAGACCCGCTTAGGACTGTTGCTTCATCATGATCCCGCCAAACGGGCAGCCATGTATCTATTTGAATTCCAGCAGATCCTCGACGCGCTGGACATCAATATCATCCAAGCCATCATCGCTGTAGAGACCTATCGCAATCCAAAGCTCTTCCTTGACGAGCGTTTCCAGACATCAATCGCGATGCTCGCGGAACTCTTCGAGGGTCTGCCGTCGATGCTGGTGGCTGCGCTCGACGAGATAGAGGGCATGGACGGGACCGAAGTGCGCAAGGAATGGGCTGGCCCGCTGCGGCAGGCCGTTGTGGAGAAACTGGTCAAGGAGGTGGGTGCGGTCATGGCGAGACGCGCTCATCTTGCCCACATATCAACGCTGAGCCTTCTGCTCTGGATGTCGGCAATGGCGACGGACTTGTTCGAGCCGCTGCTCCCTAATATAACGTGACCGTCGCCGCTCGGGCTATCGTCGGCCTTTGCATGCCCGACAAAGCCCTCACGTCCTGGGACAAATTCGGTGGCGTGAATCCCAGCAAGCGGCGCCAGTTAAGCAGGACGTTTTCGACGTAGGCCTGTGTCTCGGCGATCCTGGGCAAGGCTCCGTTCCTGATCCGCCCCGGACCGGCGTTATAGGCCGCCAGCGCCAGATGCACCTGTCCGAACCTGTCGAGTTGCTGACGCAGATAGAGAGCGCCACCGCGGAGATTTTGCTCGACATCATAGCGATTCACGCCAAGCCCCGCCGCAGTGTCGGGCATGAGCTGTGTCAGCCCAAATGCCCTTTTTGGGGAAAAGACGCCCGCGTCGTACCGGCTTTCTCTGATGATCATCGCGTCGAACAGGCCGACCGGTATTCCATATTCACAGGCGATGCTGCTCATCATCCCGTAGTAGCCGGACCGTCTCAGCTCGGTGCCTGCATCGAGAAACCCGGCAGGTTGATAGCCGTACGCGGGACAGCGAGCCGAAATGCGTCGGGGGGCGGTCGCAAATGCCGCCCCCCCGTTCATCCATTGTGGGATGGCAATCGGAGCAGCCGACAAGCCGGAATCGGTTGGGATCGTGGCGACGCCGACATGCGCGAATGGGTCTGAATCCCTTGTCTCGGTTGCGACCGGCAAAGCGGATGCAGCAAAGCTGCTGGCCATTTCAAAGGCTACCCAGCGCCGGCTCAGATCATGCGTTTTAAACGCGGGAGGAAGCGGTGCCGAAGCCAGCGTCTGGACGAGCTCGCCGCCATCCGGATCTGTCCCGGTCGTCAGCGGGATCCCGCCTTGGCGCTTGGTAGGCGCCGCCGCCGTCGACATCACGATGACTTCAGCCGTTCTCGAGGATTTTTCGCTTGGACGCGCACCCGCTTCCGTCGCGCACGATCCGCTGATCAGGGCAGCGCTTATTAGCAGTATCGCTCTCATAACGACCTCCGATTGACCAATCACCGAAGTGGAGATCGAACCGTTTCTTGTTGTCAACCGAGCCGAGCTGGGAAAGCATTTATCGACTATGCTTCGATTGGCAGCCTCATGTGGTTGATTGACCGACACAGCAGCGGGCTCGGTGGCGCCCGTATTCCCTTGCCCCCAACGCTTCAATCCGCGCTGATCCGCTGGTATGTCGGCGAAGGCTCACGCCAAGATGAGGATGCTGGAATCACCTTGGTGCAGCAGGCGCGCATCGGCGGCAAATGGCTTGCCTGCGACTGTCTCGGTGTCGATTGCACTCCGCCTGTTCTTACGCCGGCATTTCTATCGGAGGCTGAGACCTATTATCTGCGTCGCCTCACCAGCGCCAAACGACCGGAGCACGTCGCCACTTGCCCCTTCTTCCGCGACCAAGTCACCAACCGCATCACCCAGACCCGCAACCCGCTGACGCCGGCCGATCCCCCGGTCGGCTATTTTGAGGTGCTCCGCCCTGCGCCGGAGAAGCTGGCACAGCGCCCCGATAACGACGCGAGTGACGATCGCACGCGCAACGCGTCCATACCGCGGCTGGCAAGACTGCTCTGGCGCTTGATGAACAATGCTAGCCTGCACTTGGTGGCGCCATATTCGGAGGATACCGCCGAGCGGACGATCGGCGAGGAATTCAGGGCGCTTACGCGCGCGGCGGCAAAGATCGAGGTGGCGCCAGGCATCGAGCTGGGACGAGTGCTCTGGACACATGGGGACGCCCTGCACAGCAGAAGGGCCCTTGCCGGCATTCGCGAACTCGGCCGTCGATGGCCACGCGGACACGCTCCGCAAGGGTTTCTGGCCCTCTTTGCCAAGGCATTTCAGGGCTCGACAATCTTCCCGGCTGGTTCGGAGCCGATCGACGTCGCGAATCGCGTCCAGTCGCCCTCGGTGCGCGACAATTCGATCCACGGGCCGTATCTCGTCATTGTTGTAATAGGACAGTATCCAGAAGCTCACGGCTATGCGCCCCTGCGTGCCTATGCCCAACCAATCTATTCGGGCGTGCGGTTCATACCGGTCGAGAGCAATTTCGAGCGGGCCGTGCTGCAAGCGATTCTCCGCTCAAGGCGCGTTCTCGCACGCGGGGGCGTCGATCTGGCTCTCGAGAAGCCGATCTTTGATCGTCTGACCCCGCTCGGGGCCTGTCGGCCGGATTTTCTTGTAGAAGCGCGCTCGCAGGCGACGGGCGAAATCCGACAGCTTGTGATCCAGGCAATGCCTCGTAACGCTGGCATCGGATCGACGCCGGCTACGCAGCGGGCACTCGAGCAGATCGCCCCCGCCCTTCCGATCACCCCGAGGGATGTTGAGGATGATCAGGTCGCGCGGCTCATCGCCGAAGCGCTGCACCGACTTAACTAAGACTGCATGGCGCTAAGTCCACGACAATGTCGTGGCGAAGGCGCCCACAATTCCAAGCGTTACCGGGGTCGAAAGCAGGTAGAGCTTCTGCCATCGCCACCAGGTACTAGGGATGAAAAGGAGAAGGCCGCGCCCTGTAGTGAGCGTTGCCCACGCCTGCTCGCGGTAAAGTTGGACGAGAATGAGCCCCAGGGACATGATCATCGCGAGCGCGCAGCAGACCCCTGCCGCCGCATAGAGCGCGATCCAGTTGTGAAGTTCCACGGCCGAAAGATGTGCCACGATCCACAAATCTCCATCCGCTTTGCTTGTAACATTCGACGGAATGGTCTCGTTCCCGCCATCTTCCATGGCTCACAAACACCCTTCCCTTCACGAGGGGAAGCGACCGATAATGCAGCATCGCTCCAAATCGGAGACGATTTTCGGCGATCTCGGCCTGTACTCGGCCTACCACGGTCAGGAGCCTGAGGACCGTGCCAAGCCATCGACCATACACATCAACCGTTAAGGTATCATGCAGGTATCAGTGCTTGTTATCCTATTTCGTGGACGGGAACGCATCACGATTCACGACGACGGTATCAAGGCCTGGTCTGAGCTTGTTCAGTTTGTCGACGCTTCCTGGAGTGACAGTCATTCTACGGCGCCAATCTGCCCGCCCACCGCAGAGGAAGAGCGCGTACAACTATTCTTTTCCGAAACGGGCGCCTCCTACATTCTTGGGGAAGCCGATATTTCAGCGCTTGCAGCGCGCGTTCTGCCCATGAAAGACTAAGAGGTGCTGGCTCACCTGCACGGTCGATGACGGGCGTGGCGGTGGCCCTGAAACCTGTCTTTATTAGGATGTTCGATGTTCGCGTGCCTTATCATTGGCGACAGCATCGGTGTCGGAATGTCACGGGCGATCGGTGACCGATATGCCGGGCAATGTGATAAGCTGGTCGAGGAGCGGGCGACGGCCAGCCAGATATTGTCCTGGCGAACCCCGAACAAGTTCTACGGGACCACGCTGCTCGCTGTCGGGTCGAATGATGAGCCGAGCCGGCTGCTGGCACTCAAACTTACCAGACTTCGCCAAAATATTCCCACCCAGCGAGCGATCTGGATCCTGCCATATTCACGGACGCGCGCCTATCTCATAAACTCGATCGCGGTGACGTTTGGCGATGAAACCCTGGATCTTGCGCGCTTTCAATCAAAAGACCGCATCCACCCTGTCGATTATCGCGAGGTTGCGGCGGTCCTTCTCCCCGAGCGTTGAGTGACAGGCGGCGAGCATTCCGCAGGCGCGGCAATCGACTCCGATCCACGATGGAATCATCGGAGCTCTAGGTCTTGCCGAATACAGCGAGCTGTATTCTCCATTGCTCCAGATGTTGCAGCGCCGGTCGCAACCCATGTGCCAACGGCCCCAGTCCGTAAAGTTGATAGGAATCCGGTGGCGGCGAAGTCGTCCTCGAGACCAGACATGCCGCTTCCAGTTCCCTCAGGCGGACCGTAAGCACATTGGCGCTGATCCTCGGTATCTCTCGGCGAAGGCACGTGAAGCGGAGATCGTCTTTGCTCAGCGCTACCAGGATGTGCAACACCCAACGTGCACTCAGGGTTTGAAATATCGCGTCGGCTGCAGCGGGGTCTATTGATCGATGAACTTGGCTCTGTGACTCGATACCCATCCAATTACTCTCTTAACATCAAGGAGGCGGCGGGACTGCGCCAGATCTTCCGCGGCACCCGATCCTGGTGCGGCAGAGGGGCTGGTTATCCGCTACGGAAAAAGTGCTGAGACGAGAGTGCGAGCCGCGAGAGCGTTAGTTCCAACCGGAGGTTAAGGGCGCCTCGGCATGTGTTCATCCGGCTGACGGCGGACTGTTTCGGGGCGCGGGCGCACCTCTCGACGGCCGGCGCAACCCGAGTTTTGATGAACAACGTCGCATCGAAAGGCATAACAGATTTCCCTCCGTGCGATCCGCCGAAACGAGCGTGAGCCGCATCTCAAATCAACGTGCCGAGATGCGGTGGCCATCGGCGTAAGCTCCATCGCTCGAATGTAATACGCACCCCGACGCCCAACCCCTCAGCCTCGGCGCGGCCAATCGTGCTTTTTGGCTAAAGCCTGTTCCGCCCCCGATCGAGCCGCGCCTTGCCTCTCCATGGGCGTGCATGAACGGGAAGGACGCGCTGTCCGAGACATTAGCCGGGGAACGAAGGCTGGCACTCGTGCCATATAGTCGCGATACTCACTCCCGAATTCTGCGAGCGCCGCCTTCTCTTCATGCCGGGCTAGCCGGATGTACATCACGACCAGCACGGGGAACATGGCGAGCGTCAGTAACGTCGGCCATTGCAGCAGGAAACCGAGCATCACGAGGATGAACCCGATATATTGCGGATGGCGGACCCTGGCATAGATTCCCGTCGTCGCGAGCTTGTGAGCGCGCTGGGCTGCGTGAAGCGGCGCCCATCCGGCCGAGATCAGCCAGAAGCCCGTGCCGATCAGCACGAAGCTGGCAAGATGGAACGGGCCAAAATGCGGGTTGACCCTCCAGCCGAACATCATCTCCAGGAGGTGGCCGGCATCGTGGCTCCACCAGTCGACGCCGGGGAAACGCGACTGGAGCCACCCCGACAGCAGGAAGATGGTGAGCGGGAAGCCATACATTTCTGCGAAGAGCGCGACGATGAACGCACTGAACGCGCCGAAGCTGCGCCAGTCGCGCCGCGTTGCCGGCTTGAAGAAGCTGAACGCAAAGAGGATGAAAACGGCGGCATTGACCAGCGCGAGCCCCCACAGACCATAGCCATAGTCGGCGTGCGTCATCGCGGCTCTCCTTCGATGCGGCCGTTGGGATTGGCCGGCAAGCCGGCGGGTGCCTGACCGGCCTCATGGCCATGCTGATGCCCACCATGGCCGTGGTGCATGAACAGGTGCATGAGCGGGCAGGCGAGCAGGATGAGATAGGGCAGCACACCCAGGAAGTGCGCGGTGTGCTCGGTGAGGAGAAAGAAGCTGGCGACGAGCAGGAAGCCGATCAGAACGATCTTGCCGCGCTTGCGCATGCGATGGTCATGTTCGCCCATATGCCGTCCTCTTCTGGTCAACGTCCAGCCAGCATAGGCTCGAGTCCAAGGAGCAAGGTATAAGTAGAGACCGAAGTCCGCCGGGCATCGCGCAAGCATGGGTAAGGTGATCGATCGGATCGGCCACCGGCGTTCGCGCGACGCAGCTGTCGGGGAGCAGCAGTCGTGCTGCGGCTTTTGCGTATAGGCGTGCGGCGTCCGCGAACCAATGCTGCGCTCACGAACATAATCGTGAGAGGCAGGCCCGCGTCCATGCACAAGAGAAAGAAACGGCACTATTCCCGCAACCAGTCCGGCGTGACCGTCCTTGAGCGCGAAGCAAGGATCGATCTGGCCAAGCGCCCGGCCGATGGTCTCGGCGTCGCCTTTCTCGGCGGATCGGGAACGGTCACAGGGTCGCGTTATCTGGTGGACGATGGTGAAACTCAGATCGTTGTCGATTCCGGCCTGTTTCAGGGACCCAGGGATCTGCGCCGCCTTAATTGGGCGCCAATTCCACCCGAAGTCGCGGATGTCGGCCAGGTCCTGCTGACCCACGCTCATCTCGATCACTCGGGGGCGCTGCCGCGCATGGCGCGCCTGGGCTGGGACGGTACCGTCCTTGCAACGCGGGCGACCGCGGCCCTGTGCGAGCTCCTTCTTCCCGACAGCGGCCATCTGCAGGAAAAGGATGCGGAGTTCGCCAACCGGCACGGCTTCTCAAGGCACCAGCCGGCGCTGCCGCTCTACACCCAGGCCGACGCGCGTCTGGCATTGCAGCTCTTCCGCCCGATCGAGTTCGGAGCGTGGCATGCAGTCACGGACGGCATCAGGGTGCGCTATCATCGCGCCGGCCACATCCTCGGCGCGGCGTCGATCGAGATCGACTGGAAGGGGCGGACAATCCTCTTCTCAGGCGATATCGGCCGTTACGGCGATGCGGTGATGAAGGATCCCGAGCCGCCCGCGCGCGCCGACTATGTCCTGGTGGAATCGACCTATGGCGATCGGCGCCACGAGCAGGTCGATCCGACAAAGACGCTTGGAGATCATGTCGAGCGATGCGTCGAGAGAGGCGGGACGGTGGTGATCCCGGCCTTCGCCGTGGGACGGGTTCAGTCGCTTCTCTATCATTTCTCGCGTCTGCGCGCGCAGGGACGCCTCCGCGACATCCCGATCTTCCTCGACAGCCCGATGGCGATCAACGCGAGCGGGCTGATGTGCGATTTCATGGACGAGCATCGCCTGGCTCGCGCCGAGTGCGAAGCGGCGTGCAGCGTCGCGCACTATGTGCGCGAAGTGGAGGAATCCAAGGAACTCACCGCCAACCCCGCCCCCAAGGTCATCATCTCGGCCAGTGGAATGGCAACGGGCGGCCGCGTGCTCCACCATCTCAAGCGCTTCGCGCCGGATGGGAAGAACCTCATCCTCTTCTCGGGCTTCCAGGCGGCGGGCACCCGCGGCGCCGCCATGATCGGCGGCGCCCGGACGATCAAGATCCACGGCGAGTATATCCCGGTCGAAGCCGAGGTCGCCAACCTGACGATGCTCTCGGCGCATGCCGACAGCGACGAACTCATGCGCTGGCTCGGGTCGCTGCACGAGGCCCCGCGCCACGTCTATGTCACCCATGGCGAGCCGACCGGCGCCCAGGTCCTGGCGAAGCGTGTCTCGGAGGAACTGGGTTGGGCATGCAGCGTACCGGCGCTGGGTAGCTGGGGCATGCTCGCGTGAAGCCCGGGATCATCGAGGACGCCGAAGCAGAGCCTGTCGCGACGACGCTGCGGGCACGCCGCATCGGCCTGTCGGCTGCCGGAAGCGATCTGATCGCGGTCATGCGCCACGACTGTCCCGTCTGCCGCTCGGAAGGTCTTGCGTCCCGCGCGCAGGTCGCGCTGCGCGCCGGCGGGCGGGAAATCGTCGTCTCGCTGCTGCACAGCTCCGCGGAGACTCCAGCGCCCGGCGAGATCGGCCTCTCCGAATCCGCATGGCAGCGGCTCGGCGTCAGCGATGGCGATCCGGTCGAGATCGCGCACGCCCAGCCTCTCGCCTCGCTCGCCGAAGTGCGTCGGCGCACCTATGGCAATCGTCTCAGTGACGGGGCTTTTTCAGCGATCATCACCGACATCGCCGAGCGACGCTATAGCGATGTCCATCTCTCGGCGTTCGTCACGGCCTGCTCAGCGGTCCCGCTCGATACGGACGAAACGATCAGCCTGACCAGGGCGATGGTCGATGTCGGCGAGCGATTGCAGTGGCCCGGAACGGTCATCGTCGACAAGCATAGCGTCGGTGGCTTGCCGGGCAATCGCACCACGCCGATCATCGTCTCGATCATGGCCGCGGAGGGCCTGATCATGCCCAAGACATCGTCGCGGGCGATCACCTCACCGGCCGGCACGGCGGACACGATGGAGGTGCTGGCACCTGTCGACCTCGACGTTTCCGCAATCCGCAAGGTGGTCGAGCGCGAAGGCGGCTGCATCGCCTGGGGCGGCGCCGTCAACCTCAGCCCTGCCGACGATGTGATCATCGGCGTGGAACGGGTGCTCGATATCGATGCCGTCGGGCAGATGGTCGCCTCGGTGCTGTCCAAGAAAATCGCGGCCGGTGCGACCCATCTGGTCATCGACATCCCGGTCGGGCCGACCGCCAAGGTACGCGGCGCCGATGCCGCCGACACGCTCGAGCGGGCGCTGAGCTCTGTCGCCCAAGCCTTCGGGCTTCGCACGCGCGTGATGCGCGGCCCCGGCGCCGAGCCGATCGGACGGGGCATCGGTCCGGCGCTCGAGGCGCAGGATATCCTTGCCGTGCTCCAGGGGCAGCCGGGCGCCGAGGATCTCGCCCACCGGGCCTGCGAGCTGGCGGGAGGACTGCTTGAGCTCGCGGACGCAGCCCCGGCCCGCGAAGGTTATGCGCGTGCGCGGGCGTGCCTCGAAAGCGGCCGGGCCTGGGCCAAGTTCCAACGTATCTGCGAAGCGCAGGGCGGCATGCGGGCTCCACCGGTCGCCCGGTTCCAACAGGATATGATCGCTCCCTATAGCGGCCGCCTGGTGAGTATCGACAATCGCAAGCTCGCGACGGTCGCGAAGCTTGCCGGCGCGCCGATGGCCAAGGCCGCCGGCGTCGCGCTGCAGTGTCGGCTGAACCAGATGGTGGATGCCGGGGCTCCCTTGTGCACCATTCATGCCGAGAGCCCGGGCGAGCTCGACTATGCGGCGGCCTATGCGGTGAGCGACGGGCCGATCTTCGGGATTGAAGCGCTATGAACCGTCCCGTGCTGTTCGCGCTGTCTGGCAGCGAGGCCCTGGCACAGCCGCTATCCGCCGCGCTCGATGCAGAGGTCGGCACGATCGAGCATCGTCAGTTTCCTGACGGGGAAACCTATCTCAGGGTCGTAAGCGACATCAGCGACCGCGAGGTCATCCTGCTGTGCAGTCTCGATCATCCGGACGCCAAGCTGTTGCCGCTGCTGTTCGCAGCCGACACCGCGCGCGATCTGGGCGCTCGCAGGATCGGGCTCGTCGCCCCCTACCTCGCTTACATGCGCCAGGACATTCGCTTCCATCCCGGCGAGGCGGTGACGTCGCGAACCTTTGCCGCGATCCTGTCTCGCCATCTCGACTGGCTGGTGACGGTTGATCCGCATCTCCATCGCTATCATGCGTTGTCGGAAATCTACCGCATCCCGACCCAGGTCGTTCATGCCGCGCCGCTTCTGGCCTCGTGGATCAAGCGCAATGTCGCTCGTCCGCTGATCATCGGTCCGGACCTGGAAAGCGAACAGTGGGTCTCGCAGGTGGCGGCCGATGCCGATGCTCCGTTTCTCGTGTGCGAGAAAATCCGGTCCGGCGACCGTGACGTCACCATCTCGATTCCGAATGCCCCAGCGTTTCTCGATCGCCAGCCGGTGCTGGTCGACGATATCGCCTCATCCGGCCGAACCCTCGCCGAGGCGGCGCGCCAGCTGGTCGACATGGGGTTCACGCGACCGGATTGCGTGGTCGTGCATCCGCTTTTCGCCGGCGATGCAGCGCAAGTCCTGGGTGGGCTCGTCGAGAGGATCGTCAGCACGAACGCTGTTGCACATACTTCGAATGATATCGACGTGATGCCGGCGATTGCGGAGTCCGTTCGCCGCGGGATCTGAACGGTGCGCTGCGCGTCAGTTCTTCAGTACTCAATGCTCAATGCACGATGAAAACGAACGCCCGGCAAACGCCGGGCGCATTCCCATTCATTGAACCTAAGCGAGTCCGAACCAATCTTCCGGGAACTCCGCTTTCGGAGAAAGTCGCGGCAGGAAAGGAGGATATGTCATGTCGCACACACGCTCGTTCCTTTATCCCTTCATCGTTGCTCGGCACCCGCAGCTTGAGCCCGAAGTGAAGCCCGCCATCCTTGCATCCTGGGCGTCCGATCGCTCCGCCGTCGAGGGCCAACCGGCCCTCCGTCGCCCGCCAGCATCCCGGTGCCGGTCGACGATGTGATGGCAGCGCTGCGCTGGCTCGATCGCGCTGAGCGCGGCGCGGGCCTGGCATCCTTGGTTCGTCAGGAACAACCCGGTATCGGTGCCATCCTCGCCGGGAATATCGAAACTGCGACACGGAAGGCGGGCGATCTCTGCGATGATCAGCCTTCGATCTCACAACCCTATGATCACCGGTTCGTGCTGAATCGGATTCGCCGTGCCGTAGCGGCGCGCGAGCGGAGCTGCGATCCGCCCCGGACATCGGCGTTACGGCGCGCTGCTGACACAGAATAGCGATTATCAGCTTCTTGCCATGACAACATGACGCGTCGAGCTTAGGAGCAACCAGCGCGCTCATCCCCCAAGAGGCGTGCCCACTCCCGGCGGCAGCGTCTTGCGGCGCCTTGCCGCCGGGAGACCAGAGGGAGCGCCGCCCCGTTCGCAAGAGCGGTCATCTCGCAAAGTTCGGCACATGATGCCGGGTCGCTTACCCCCCTCTCGCCGAGCACCTGCCTTGCCTGTTGTGATGCGGCGGTATTTCGACCTTGACCTTGGACCATGGTCCTACCCGTAGAAGGTCTCCCCTTTGAAGCTGTGCCCGCTGGGGTGCGCAGCAATGCCAACACGTCCGGGGGGCCATGGAGAGCAAGCGCGTCGTTCATGTCATTGATGACGAAGAAACAATCAGGAAAGCTGTAGGATTCACATTAAGGACAGCGGGATTTGCCGTCGAGACCTATGGCTCGGGAGTCGACTTTCTGAAAATTGCAGATGAAGCTGAAAGAGGTAGCATCGTTCTCGACATGCACATGCCGGACATGAACGGTCTACAGGTTCAGGCAGCGCTGACGCAGATGGATATAAGCATGCCAGTCGTGATGCTGACCGGCAACGGAGACATTGCGCTTGCTGTCCAAGCGATGAAGGCGGGTGCTGTCGATTTCCTGGCCAAACCTATCGAACGGGCGCTGCTGCTCGATGCGATAGACCGAGCGTTCGCGCGCATCGACACGGCCGAGGGGCGCGCTCTCGAAGAAGCCGAGGCATGCCGACAGGTCGATCTACTGACACCGCGCGAACGGGATGTTCTCGAAGGCCTTGCGCAAGGCCTTCCGAACAAGACCATCGCCTATGATCTGGGCATTTCTTCACGGACGGTCGAAGTCCATCGCGCGAGCATCATGTCCAAGCTTGGAGTCCGTACCCTTGCCGAAACCTTGCGGATCGCCTTTGCGGCTGGAATGGGAAGGCCGCTGTAGGTAAAGGCGGCCAGGGCTGCTGCGGTTGAATCTCTGCGTGTCACCTGATGGCGCGGACATAGTGCCTGCCGGGATGCATCGACGTTGTTCATCAGCTTTTGGCGGAATTTTCGTGAGCCCAGGCGAAGGGTCGCGCTTGATTGCTATCGCGAAAGGAGATGAAACTCTTCCAACAGCTGGGCGATCTCTGTGCCTTCAAGCTTCTTCATCAACAGCTTGCGCAGGAAGGACGGGCCGGGAATGTCGATCCCTTTGCTATCCCTAAGCGGCCCGATTGCGGCCAGAAGCGTGCGGATATCATAGGTTGAGTTGAACACTTCCGGCACGCCGCGTTCGACCTTCATCAGGGTGTAGACGGCCTCCATCGGCGTGCGCACCGAATATTCCGTCGTGAAGATACAATCACGCTGCTTCGACTCGGCAAACTGGCCGACAAAGGCGAAGTTGACCGCGCCCTCGGGCACCACGTCCGGCCGGTCGCCGGCCTGGCGCGGCATGAAGAAGGCGGTGATGTAGGGCATCATCACCGGCACGGTCTTCGCCCCCGTCGCGGCGAGGCCGGGGATGTCCTCGACCGGCACGCCGAGATGATAAAGCCATTCCTGCGTGATCTCCTCGCCCGTGCAGTCCTGCATCGGCTTCTTCACATAGTCGCCCGGCCGGTCGACGAACAAGGCATAGAACCAGGCGACGATCTGGTCCTTCGGCTGTTTCCTGAAGTGGGGTTGCCGGCTGACCGTCCAGCTCAGCAGCCAGCTCGAGTCCTTGACCGTGACGATGCCGCCAGTCACCACCGTGCCGCTGAACGGATCGCGCCTGGCGATCTTGCGAATGTACGCCGGAATGCGCGCGTCGAGCGTGGTGATGGTCGCCGACGCCCATTTGGTTTCCGGGATGTGCGATCCGAACACGTCGGGACGACCAAAGGCCGGGTCCTTGGCCGCGATCCGGCGCCACAGGTCCCAGGCCGGCGCCGGCCCCTCATTCAGCCTGGCCGGTGTATGATGATCGCCATTGTCGGAATTTTCGGTCAGCGATCCGATGGTGATGAAGACGAGATCATCGGCGCCGAGATCGACGCCGCCTTCGACGCCGTTTTCGATCCAGGCAATCCGGGTCGCCTGCTTGCGGCCGGGCTGGATGTCGAAATCGACGTCGGTGACCTCGACGCCGTAGCGAAATCTGACACCGCGATCCTGCAACCATTTGACCAACGGCAGGACCATCGATTCATATTGGTTGTAGCGGTTGAACTTGAGCGAGGAAAAATCCGCCAGACTGCCGATATGGTGGATGAAGCGATGCAGATAGAGCTTCATCTCGAGCGCGGAATGCCATTCCTCGAAGGCGAACATGGTGCGCCAGTAGAGCCAGAAATTGCTCCTGAGGAAATCATCGCCGAAGACTTCGTTGATCCGCTTGTTCTCCATCTCCTCCCGCGTCGCGAGGAAGACGGAGATCAGATCTTTTTGCGCGCGACCGCCGAGTGTCAGCAAAGCCTTGTCGGGCACATCCTGGCCCTGGTTCTGCGTCACGCGTTGAAGCGAAAAATTGGGATCGTCCTTGTTGAGCCGGTAGAATTCGTCGAGCACACTCGCATCCTCGATCTCCAGCGAAGGGATCGAGCGATAGAGATCCCAGAGGCATTCGAAATGCTCCTCCATCTCGCGCCCTCCGCGGATGACGAACCCCTTTTCGGGGACGTCGAGGCCGTCGAGCGCGCCGCCGGGAACATGCAGCTCCTCAAGGATGGTAATATGCTCGCCGGCGACGCCGCCGTCGCGGATCAGGAACGCCGCGCCTGCCAGTCCCGCAAGACCCGAGCCGACGAACCAGGCCGTCTTCCTGTCAGCGCCCTCAGGTTTGCGGGGCCGCACGAAAGCTTCGTAGTTCCCGCTACTATAGTGCATGCTCAACTCCATCCTTGATCCCGACGACAATGGCGGTTCTGCGGTTTCTTGCTGAACAGCAGAAATGCCTGCCCTGCATTCATTCTCGCCGATGTCGCCCGCCGCTCAGTTCGACGACTTCACTGGTGATCTGATCCTGACGCGTGAGGCGCTCCTCGAGGCGCAGGGCCTCGCCCTTGCGATCGATGTGGCTGCGGGCGGTCGCCATGGTGCGCAGCCGTGCCTCATTCTCGGCGACGAACGTCTCGACCGCAGCCGCGCAGATGTGGGCGAAGACATATTCCGCGGTCAGGTCGCCGATAAGGTCCGCCGCGTTGATATTGACGAGCGGCGGCAAATCCGCCGTGGACGCGGGGAAAGTGTCGAGGTCGAGCGGCAGGAGGCTCGCGCGCACGATCGAGACGCCCTTGCCGCTGCTCCAGACCGGATAAGCCATGGTGATGGGCACCGCGCCGACCTCGTCCAGATAGTCGTACAGCGCGTCGATGATGCTTGTCGCGAGTGCGGGCAGCGCATCGGCCTTGCTCGGCATGCTCGCGCTCCATGCGATGCGCAGACCGCGCTCGGCCGCAAGCGTGGCCGTGCGCGCGCCAATCAGAAGAATATGCCTGTCCTGCATGTCGGCCGCGGCGCCGTCGAGCAGCTGCTCCGGAAAGGCCCCGGCAAAGCCTTGCTCCGCACCGAACAGGATAAGGCCGCCTCTCGCACCACCGACCGCCCGCGCCGGAAAACGCGCCAGTGGCTCGTCAAGGCGGCGCGCCTGGCCAATGGCGGTGCGGGCGGTCTCCGCATAGCGTCGCACCGCAGGCAGCAGCGCGCGCGCCTGATGCGCCCGCTGCGCGGCGATGCCCTGCATGGCGTTGACCACCGCACCGAGCTGGCGGACGGTCTCGATCCGCTGGCCGATCTCGGCGAGGCGATCGCTCATGATGCAGAACCGGCCGGCTGACTTTCGATCAGCGCTTTCACGGTCGTCATCAGAGCGGACCGCTGCGCGGTGTCGATCTGTCCAGTCCGCTCGATCTGCGCGCATAGATCGGGGACGTGATCGTCGATCCAGGCGGGCAGCCGCGTGCGGAGCGACGATATCTCCGAGACCGCCATGCCATCGAGCAACCCTTCGCCGAGCGCCACGACCAGCGCCACCTGGTCGACGACCCGTAGTGGACTCGACAGCGGTTGCACGAGCAAGGCGCGCAAGCGCTTGCCGCGTTCGATCTGGGCGCGGACACGCGGCTCGGGCTGCTCGCCGAAGCGGGTGAACATCTCGAGCTCGAGGAACTGCGCATAGTCGAGGCGCATGGTCCCGCTCGCGTCGCGCAGGACGCGAAGCTGCGTCTTGCCGCCGACCCGGCTCACGCTCGTGCCCACATCGATGGCGGGCTTGTGCCCCTGCGCGAACAGCTTCGCGTCGAGAATAATCTGACCGTCGGTGATCGAGATCAGATTGGTCGGGATATAGGCGCTGACGTTGCCGGCATCGGTCTCCGCGATCGGCAGAGCCGTGAGCGAACCGCCCCCCTTCTCCGTCGAGAGACGCGCCGCACGTTCGAGCAGGCGGGAATGGAGGAAAAAGACGTCGCCGGGATAGGCCTCGCGCCCGGGCGGCTGTCCGGTCAGCAGGGCGATCTCGCGATGGGTCGCGGCATGCTTGGTGAGATCGTCGAGCACCACCACCGCATGGCCGCCACCATCCCGAAAATACTCGGCCATCGTGAAGCCCGCGAACGGCGCGATCCATTGCAGCCCCGGCGCCGCGGCGGGGCTCGCCACGACGAAGATGGTGCGGTCCGGCGCGCCATGCCGCCGCACCTGGTCGACCACGCGCGCGACCGCCGAGCTTTTCTGGCCGATCGCGACATAGACGCAGATCATGTCGCTGGTGCGCTGGTTGATGATCGTGTCGACCGCGAGCGCCGTCTTGCCTGTGGCGCGGTCGCCGAGAATGAGTTCGCGCTGCCCCCGGCCGATGGCGAACATCGCATCGATTGCGAGCGTGCCGGTCTGCACCGGCTGGACGACGAGGTCGCGTTCGATGATCGCCGGCGCCGGCCGTTCGACAGGATCGAAGCGCCTGGCCCGGATCGGCGCGCCCCCATCGAGCGGACGGCCGAGCGGATCGACGACTCGGCCAAGCAATGCCTCGCCAACCGGCACGCGCACCACCTCGCCCGAGCCGGTTACGGTGTCTCCTGCCTCCACCTGGGCGGCATCGTCGAGCAGCACGCAGCCGATCCGGTCCCGGTCGAGCGTGTGGACGAATCCGGTCTGGCCCCGGGCGAAATAGAGCAATTCGTCGAGGCGCGCGTCCGGAAGGCCCGAGACCATGGCAACGCCGTCGCCGATCGATTCCACCCGGCCAATTGCATCGACACGCGGCCCGAGATTGGCGCGCGTGATGCAGCTCTGGGCCTGCGTCAGCCAGTCTTCAGGCGATCCGGGCATGATCGTCTTCATTGAGGCTCTCAACCATGGCGTCGAGATCGGCGCGCCAGCTGTTGCGCACGACGGCGTGGGGCGTGCGAAGCTCCGCGCCGGCGATGAGATCTGGATCGACTGCGAAGATCGGGGTCGCGGTATCCGGCAGGATTTCGGCAAGCGCGCGCGCTACCTGCGTCTGCAGATCGGCCGTCAGCGGCGCGGGCGTCGCGACGGTGACGGGCCCGGCGGCCGCCAGGCTGCGGCGATCCGCCTCGGAAAGGTCTCCGAGCCGCGCCTTGAGCGCGTCGACCATGGCCTGCACCGTCTGCTCGGGCGGGAGACGAGCGAGCAACGTGCCTGCCATCGAGGCGGCGAGGTTCGCTGCCTTTTCCCGCCACTGCGCCGCCACCCGCCCGCGTTCGGCATCGATCGCCGCATGGCCTTGCTCGACGACGGCGTCCGCCTCGAGCCTGGCCTGCGCGAGGAGGCGCTGGCGCTCCGCTTCGGCCTCGGTCCGGATCTCGGCGCGGCGAGCCGCCGCATCCGCGACGAAGCCGTCATTCTGCGTTTTGAGCGCCTGCGCTTCGGCCTGTGCCCGGTCCTTTGCCTCCCGCGCTTCGTCGAGCAGCGCCTGGGCCGATGCCTGGCGGGCAGCGATGGCATCCATCACCGGACGGAACAGGAAGCGTCCGAGCAGCCACACGAGGATGAGGACATTGACCGCCTGCAGCGCGAGCGTCCACCAGTCGATCCGCATGTCAGGCGAACGGGTTGGCGAAGAGCAGCAGCAGCGCGATCACGAGGCAGTAGATCGCCATCGTCTCGATCATCGCGAGGCCCACGAACAGCGTGCGCGAGACGGTGTTGGCGGCTTCGGGCTGGCGCGCGATCGCGTCCATCGCGGCGGCGACGGCCCTGCCCTGCCCGAGCGCCGGGGCGATTGCGCCGATCGAGATCGCGAAAGCGGCGCCGAGGATGCTGGCGAGATGGATCCAGTTCATGCGGGGGACTCCTGTTTGGATGGCGGGCGGGCGCCGTTCTCGCTGATAGCGCTCCCGATAAAGACCATGGCGAGCGCGCCGAAAATGTAGGCCTGGACCGCGCCGGTCAGCATTTCGAGCGCCATGAGCGGGATCGGGACGAGCAGCCCGGCGAGGCTCAGCACGACGCCGATCATGAAGACGCCGCTCATGACGTTGCCGAACAGGCGCACCATCAGCGAGAAGCTGCGGGTGAAGAGCTCGACGATATTGAGCGGGGCGAGCAGGATCGAGGGGCGCGCGAAGGTCGCGAGATAGGCCCTGGGCCCGAGCGCGCGGACGCCGAACCAGAGCGTCGCGCCGAAGACGATCAGCGCCAGCGCCGCGTCGGTTTCGAGGGTCGCGGTCGGCGGCTCGACGCCGGGGATCAGCGACGACCAGTTGGCGACCAGCAGGAACAGGAACAGCGTGCCGATCAGCGGCAGATAACGCTGCGGTTCCGCCTCCATCGTCTCGCGGATCTGGCCGGCGACGGTCTCGACGACCAGCTCGAGCGCCGCTTGGGCTCGGGTTGGGCGTAACGCAAGGCGGCGGGTCAGCAGCCAGCTTCCGATTGTAAGGAAGGCCATGATGCCCCAGGTCGTGGCGACCGGCTGGCTGATCGGCACCGGACCGATCGCGAACAGCACATGGCTTTCAAGTGGTGACGCGAATTTCATCGGGCGCCTCCGAGCCGGTGGAGCATGATCTGGCGCCCGCCCATGAAGCCGGTTGTTGCGGCAAGAAGCGCCGGCCACCCTTGCCGGCTGGCGATGACGAGAACCAGAATAGTGACGGCGAGACGCCCGAGCCTGAGCAGGATCGCGCGCGATGCCGGGCCGCCATGGGTGACGAGGTCGGCTTCTCTGGCGATGGCCGCGAAATGGGCGAGGCCGACCGCAAATCCGAGGGCCAGGAACAGGATGGGGGAGAGCTGGCTCATTGCCGGTGCATCCAGCGCCAGCCCGACCAGCAGCCGAGGGCGAGCCCGACGAGCAGGAGCGGCGCGGTCCAGAAGATGCCGCTATCCAGCCGGTGGTCGAGCCAGCGGCCGATCGCGAGACCGACCAGCGCGGGCAGGACGATCTGCCAGCCGAGCACGCCGATCTGGCCGAGATTGCGGGCGACGGAAGGAAGCCGCTGCGCAAGCCGCCGCCGTTCCGCGCGGGTCCGGATGGCTTCGACGATCGGCTGCTCGGGCTTGTCCGCGGTCACAGACCAAGCTCCCGGCCACCACCCTGCAGGGCCTCGACCATATGGCGGATCGCCTGCATCCTGAGCTTCGCCGACGCGGTCCGTTCGGATCGTTCGCCCTCGTCGCGCTCGCGGTAGCGCGCGAGCACGTCATGCTCGAGCGTTCCGAGGTCATCGCCGACATGGCCTTCGCGCGTCGCGACCGCGACCCCCGTGCCGTGGCTTACGGTCAGAATGCCGTTGCGCACCGCGCAATAGCCTGGAGCGCCATCGGCGCCCCGCCAGGAGACGATCGAGACGCCAAGCGCGGTCAGGAAATCGGCGTGGCCCGACAGGATGCCGAAACTGCCGCTGGCATCCTCGGCGCGAACCGACCTGACGTCCGTGTCGACGAGGATCGCGGTCGGATCGGTGATCCGCAGCTTCATGCGCCCTGCCCCACGCGAGAGCGTGCCTCTTCAATATCGCCTACCATGTAGAAGGCGCTCTCGGGCCAGTCGTCGGTCGCGCCGGCCAGGATGGCCGCGACGCCCTTCAGCGTATCGGCCAGCCCCACAGAACGGCCGGCTTGCCCGGTGAAGGCCTGGGTCACCATGAAGGGCTGGGTCAGGAAGCGCTGCAGCCGCCGCGCCCTGCCGACGATCAGCCGATCCTCGCGGCCCAGCTCCTCGATACCGAGCAGCGAGATGATGTCCTGGAGCTCGCGATAATGCGCGATCGTCTCCCGGACCTGCTGGGCGAGCGCGTAATGATGATCGCCCACGACCTGCGGATCGAGCAGGATCGACGAGGATCCCAGGGGATCGACCGCGGGATAGATGCCTTCGGCCGCCATGGCGCGCGAGAGCAGAATGGAACTGTCGAGATGGGCGGAGATGGCGGTGACCGCAGGGTCGGTGAAATCGTCGGCGGGCACATAGACCGCCTCGATCGCGGTCACCGCCGCTCCATGCACCGAGGCGATGCGCTCCTGCAGCGCGGCCACTTCGCTGGCCAGCGTCGGCTGGTAGCCGACGCGTGAAGGCATGCGTCCGAGCAGGCCGGAGACTTCGCTGCCGGCCTGGACGAAGCGGAACACATTATCCATGAGCAGCAGGACATTGCGCTTCTGCTCGTCGCGGAAATATTCGGCGATGGTGAGCGCGGTCAGCCCTACCCGCCAGCGCGCGCCCGGCGGCTCGTTCATCTGCCCGAAAACGAGCACGGTCTTGTCGATCACGCCCGAGCCGCGCATGTCCGTGAGCAGCTCATGGCCCTCGCGCGATCGCTCTCCGATGCCGGCAAAGACGGAAACACCTTCATAGCGCGCGACCATCGCGTTGATGAGTTCCATCACCAGCACGGTCTTCCCCACCCCCGCGCCCCCGAACATCGCCGCCTTGCCACCCTGGGCGAGCGGCGCGAGCAGATCGATGACCTTGATGCCAGTCTCGAACATCGCCGTCGCCGCGTTCTGGTCTTCGAGCGGCGGGGGTGCGCGGTGAATGGGCCTCAATGGAACATCCGGCCCAAGCGGCGCGCCGCCGTCACCCACCTGCCCGGTCGGCGTAAGGAGCCGCCCCAGAACCTTGTCTCCGACCGGGACCGCGATGGGGGCGCCCAAGGCCGTCACGCCGACATTACGAGCGAGACCGGAGGTCGGCTGAAGCGCGACGGCGCGGACGGTGCGGTCATCGATATGGCTCTGCACTTCCGCGACCAGCGGGCCTGACGATGCATCGACGCGCAGCGCTTCATTGACCGCGGGCAGCGGCCCTTCGTCGAACTCGACGTCGAGGACGGGACCGCGCAGCGCCGCAATCCGGCCGAGCCTGGCTATGGACGGTATCACGCCCATGCCGGTTGCCGGGTCAGACCATAATCATGCCCGACCGTGCCGCGATCATGACGGGACGGGTAGAAGTCGCTGCCCGCGGGCACGACATGGACGACAAGCCAAAAGTGCATTGGCTGAGCGTCGCAGGCAAGCCGCAGATTCGGCATACGTAGAGTTACCGATTCTCTCTGATTCAGCCTCGCCGAATAACGGCGGCGCGACGCGATGGGCCTCAGGCCAGGGCGCTATGCCCGATATGCCAGAGCTCAAACGCGAAGAGAAAGGTTCACCGTTTCATGCCCTATCCCGTTGATCAACTCGCCGCGCTCGCCAAAGCGAATGTCGGCCTGATGCTGAAGCTCGCCGAAGTCGCCCGGAAAGGTGGCGAAGAGTCGCTCGAGGTCGGCAACCGCGCCGCCGGCCGCTTCGCCGAAGAGGCGCGTGCCTCGATTGCGGGCGCGACGGACAAGACGTCGGACGCCGGCGCGGTCAGCCCGGCCGGACCGCGGGCACTGTTCGAGGACATGGCCACGGTCCGCGAGCATATGATTGCCGGCACAAGATCGGCGTTCGAGGAATGGCAGCAGGCCTGGCAGGCCGTCGCGAGCGCTCCGACGGCTCCCGGGGCGCTGGATGCCTTTGCTGCCATTGTCGGACCATGGTTCGGGCAGAAAAGCCCGGGCGACGGCGAGAAGCAGGCCACCAGCGACAAATAGGATAGCCCCCGATCGCGGCGAGCCGCCCTAGCCGAGCAGGTGCTGACCGCCATCGACCGGAATGATCGTGCCGGTGATATGGCGGCCGGCATCGCTCACCAGAAAGGCGGCGAGCCCTCCGACATCCTCGATGGTCACGAGCTGGTGCTGCGGGACCGTCGCCGCGGCCCGTTCGAGCAGCTCGTCGAAGCGGTCGATGCCGCTGGCAGCGCGGGTCGCGATCGGGCCTGGCGAGATCGCATGGGCGCGAATGCCCTTGGGGCCAAGCTCAGCCGCGACATAGCGGGTCGCGCTTTCGAGGGCCGCTTTGACCGGCCCCATCAGGTTGTAGTGCTCGACCACCCGCTCCGACCCGTAGAAGGTGACGCACAGCAGGCAGCCGCCATCCGACATCAGCGGCTCGGCGAGACGCGCCATGCGCAGGAAGCTGTGGCACGAGACGTCCATCGCCAGCGCGAAGCCTTCGGCCGAGCTGTCGACGACGCGGCCGTGCAAATCCTCCTTCGGCGCGAAAGCGATCGAGTGAAGCAGGAAATCGAGGCCGCCCCATTCGGACTTCACCCGCTCGAACAGGGCCTCCACTTCGCCCGGCACCCGGACATCGCACGCGGCGAGCCATTCGACTCCCAGGGTCTCCGCGACGGGCGCCACGAACGGCTCGGCCTTTCCGTTGAGATAGGTCGCCGCCAGTCTCGCCCCACAGTCGTGAAAGGCCTGGGCGCAACCCGCCGCGATGCTATGCGCGTTGGCGATACCGATCACCAGGCCGCGCTTGCCAGTAAGATCGACGAGAGGTTTCATGCTTTCGGCTCCTCACGCAGCAGATCGGCGGCGTGGATAGCGATCATCCTTTCCTCATCGGTCGGGATGACGCGGACGGCGACACGGCTGGACGGCGCGCTGATGACTGCATCTCCTCGGAGGTTCGCGTCCGCGTCGAGGTCCACGCCGAGCCAGCCGAGCCGACCGGCGACGCGGGCGCGAATTTCAGGCGAATTCTCGCCGATCCCGGCAGTGAACACGAATGTGTCGAGACCCCCGAGCGAGGACGCGAGAGCGCCGGCCTGGCGCGCGATCTGCCAGACGAAGAGCTCGATCGCTTCCCCAGCGGCGGGCGTTTCGCTGCCGAGAAGCGCGCGCATGTCGCTGGAGACGCCGGACACGCCCAAAAGGCCGGACTCACTGTAGAGGAGATGCTCGACTTCACGCGCCGTCATGCCCCTCTGCTGGAAAAGATAGAGCACCGCGCCCGGGTCGAGCGCGCCGCAGCGCGTACCCATCACCAGCCCGTCGAGCGCGGTGAACCCCATCGTCGTGTCGATGCTGCGCCCCCCGGCCATCGCGCAAAGGCTGGCCCCGTTGCCGAGATGCGCGGCGATCGTGCGGCCACCGCCTGTATCGGGATCGATCGAACGCAGCTGCCGCGCGATATATTCGTAGGAGATGCCGTGAAAACCGTAGCGCCGCATGCCCTCTTCGCCAAGCGCGCGCGGCAGCGCGAGGCGCGTCGCGATCGGGGGCTGGCCATGATGGAAGCCGGTGTCGAAGCAGGCGACTTGCAGCACAGCGGGGCGCAGCCTGGAGACGGCGCGGACCGCGGCGAGATTATGGGGCTGATGCAATGGCGCCAGTGGGCAAAGCGCCTCGAGCGCGGCGAGGAGTGGCGCGTCGACCCGCGCCGGCGCTGAATAGTCGGTGCCGCCATGAACGATCCGATGGCCGACCGCGATCAGATCGTCGCCGACCGAGGCTTCGATCTCCCGCAGCAAATCCTCGAGCAGCGTCTCGTGCGTGATCGTGCCGTCTTTCGTCCAGCGCCGCTCGGCAAGGACATCCCCCTTCGCATCGCGCGCGATCAGGTGCGGCTCAAGGCCGATATTCTCGATCTTGCCGCTCGCCAGCAAAGAGGGCTCATCAGTGCCCGGCTCGGCGTAGAGCGCGAACTTAAGGCTCGACGAACCGGCGTTGAGGCACAGGATTTCAGCCATCGCGGCGCTGTCCCGCAACGCCGGGAGCCGCCTTGGTCGCAGCCCGCGCCAGCAGCACCGCGAGCGCGCAGGAGGCGAGGCGCGTGCGCACGCTGTCTGCCCGGCTGGTGAGGATGATCGGAGCGCGCGCGCCGAGCACCACGCCTGCGGCATCGGCGCCGCCCAGGAAGGTCAGCTGCTTTGCGAGCATGTTGCCGGCCTCCAGATCGGGCACCAGCAGGATGTCCGCCTGGCCGGCGACCGGCGAGACGATACTTTTCTCGCGCACGGCCGCCTCGCTGATCGCATTATCGAGGGCGAGCGGGCCATCGAGCAGCGCGCCTTCGATCTGGCCCCGGTCCGCCATCTTGCAGAGCGCCGCGGCATCCAATGTGGTGCGCATTTTCGGATTGACCGTTTCGACGGCGGCGAGGATCGCGACCCTGGGCTGTTCGATCCCGATCACATGGGCAAGGTCGATCGCGTTGCGCGCGATGTCGGCCTTGTCCTCAAGCGTCGGCTCGATGTTGATCGCGGCGTCGGTGATGATGAGCGGGCGCGGATAGCCGGGCACGTCCATCACATAGGCGTGGCTGATCCTGCGTTCGGTCCGAAGGCCCGTGTCGGACGATACGACCGCGCCCATGAGCTCGTCAGTATGAAGCGAGCCCTTCATCAGCAGCGCGGCTTCGCCGGCCCGCACGCGCGCGACGGCTTCGGCGGCGGCGGCGTGGCTGTGCGGGACGTCGATCACCCGGAAGGCCGCAATATCGACACCGGCGTCCTTCGCCGCATTCGTCATACGCGCCGCAGGGCCGATGAGAATCGGAACGACGATGCCGGCGTCGGCGGCCTCAGCCACTGCGCGCATGGCGTCGGCGCTGCACGGATGGACCACGGCCGTGACGCACGCAGATCCGTCCTTGGCGCGCGCCATCAACTGGCGGAAGCGGTCGTGGCTGGCGATCCGCACGTCGGGAAGCGGCATGCGGGGCCGGCTGACTTTCTCGGTGGGCGCCTTGACCTCGGCCTGGCCGCTGATGACGGTCTCGCCCTTCTGGTTCACACAGGTGCAGTCGAGAACGATGACATGATGCTCGGCGCGCTTCTGCGCGACGGTGACGCAGGCCGTGATGGTGTCGCCGACGCCCACCGGGCGGGTGAAGCGAAGCGATTGGCCGAGATAGATCGCACCGGGCCCTGGCAGCTCGGTTCCCAGGATCGCCGAGATGAGCCCCGCGCCCCACATGCCATGAGCGATGACCCTGTGGAACATGTCCGTTTCGGCATAGACAGGGTCGAGATGCGCCGGATTCACGTCGCCTGACACCGCCGCGAAGAGCTGGATGTCGTCGGCGGTCAGCGTGCGGGTGAGGCTGGCCGTATCGCCGACGGCGATCTCGTCGAACGTGCGGTTCTCGATGAGGTTGGCGGCGGCCATGGCTCAGCGCTCCAGCACGTAGCGCCCGGGGGCATCACCGAGCGGCGGATAGTTCCGTTCGGGCGCGCCCATCGCCGGTGGGGCCGCCGCCTCGCCCGAGTGCGATCCAAGCCATGAACTCCATTCCGGCCACCACGACCCTTCGCGCACCTCGGCCCGCTCCAGCCAGGCATCGGGACCTGGCGCCGGGCCATCCTGCATCCGTGTCGCGATGCGATAATGGCGATGAGGATGCCCGGGCTCGGAGACGATCCCGGCATTGTGGCCACCGCTCGTCAGCACGAAGCGGATCTCCGCGCCCGTCAGCATGTGGAGCTTGTGGGTCGAGCGCCACGGCGCGACATGGTCGGTTTCCGTGCCCACCATGAAGATCGGCATGCTCAGCCCCGAGAGCGAGACCGGGTGGCCGCCGGCCTCGTAGCGCCCTTCGGACAGGTCATTGTCGAGGAACAGGCGCCGAAGATATTGCGCGTGCATGGCATAGGGCATGCGGGTGCCGTCGGCGTTCCATGCCATGAGGTCGGTCATCGGCTCGCGCTCGCCCATGAGATAGGTCGAGAGGATGCGCGACCAGAGCAGATCGTTGGACCGCAGCATCTGGAAGGCGCCGCCCATCTGGCTGCTGTCGAGAAAGCCGCGCGCCCACATCATCGCATCGATCAGGTTGATCTCCGCCTCGTCGATGAACAGACCAAGTTCGCCCGGCTCGCTGAACTCGGTCTGGGCGGCGAACAGCGTCACGCTCGCCAGACGCTCATCTTCATCGCGCGCCATCGCGGCCGCGGTGATGGCGAGCAGCGTGCCGCCGATACAATAGCCGGCCGCGTGGATCTTCTCGGTGCCGGTAATCACCTGGATGACATCCACGGCGGCCATCGGCCCAAGCAGGCGATAATCCTCCATGTCGAGATCGCGGTCGGCGCTGTCGGGATTGTGCCAGGAGATGCAGAACACGGTGTAGCCCTGCCCGACCAGCCAGCGGATGAGCGAATTTTCCGGCGACAGGTCGAGGATGTAATATTTCATGATCCATGCCGGCACGATCAGTATCGGCTCCGGACGCACCGTCTCGGTTGCGGGCGCATATTGGATCAGTTCCATGACCCTGTTGCGAAACACGACCTTGCCAGCCGTGGCTGCGACCTTCTCGCCGACCCGATAGGCCTCCGTGCCCGCTGCGGGCTCCCCGCGTACCAGGCGTTCCAGGTCGTCGCAAAAAAATCGCGCACCCTCGACAAGGCATTGTCCTCCGGTTTCGAGGATGCGCTGCTGGAGCACGGGGTTGGTCGGGATGAAATTGGTCGGGGACACCATGTCGAGCATCTGGCGGGTCGCGAACTCGACGATCGCTTCGTGGTGCCCGGTGACGCCGCTCACGCCGGTCGTCGCGGCATGCCACCATTGCTGCTGGAGCAGGAAGGCCTGCTCGATCAGGTCGAACGGATGGCGCTTCCAGGCTGCGTCGGCGAAGCGCCGATCCTGGGGCAGCGGATTGATCGCCGGCTCGGGATCGCTGCCGGATGCGCTGCGCATGGCATAGTCGGCGAGCCGCATCAGCTTGCGCCCGCCCTTGGCGGCGAGCTGCAGCTGCCTGCCTGGCGAGCAGAGAATGTGCGTCCACCAGTCGGAAAAAGACTGCGCCAAAGTGGCGGGCGACTGGCCTGAAGTCAGCTGCGCGATGGCGGCGAAGCTCGACCGATCCAGCGTCGTGGCCAGACCGTCCAACGGGTCAGGGATATTGCTTCGACTCTGCACATTTTCGCTCCTGCTGCGGTGCAACAAGCCCTGAAGCGCAGGAAGCCTCTGCGCACTCCGTAGTCCTACGGAGGGATTGCCTCGCATATGCCAGCCCCAGAAGTCAGAGCTCAGCACGACATTGCTGTATGAAAAGCGGCCAAATACGATCAGGAGGCTCAGTGCGGTCGCCCGGGCGAGCCAGCTATCCCGCCGAACCAGTCCCGCAATACCGGCGAAAGGGTCTGCGGGTTGCCGCCGATATGGCGAAGATCCTCCGCCAGCAGTGGCGGGCGGACTGCGAGGAAATATATCGCGAGGCCCGTCGTGAGAATGCCAAGTGCGATCAGCACCCCGGCCGCCAGAGCGGGTCTGGTCCGAGAGGCGGCCGGCGCTAACATTTTCTGTCGAGACTCAGTTCGGCGATGATGGGACAATCTGGCCGCTCGTCGCCATGACAGCGCTCGGCGAGATCGACGAGGGTCTCGCGCAGGGTCGTCAGCGCTTCGGCCTTGCGCTGCAATTCCTCCGCCCGCGCCAACGCGACCCGCTTTACATCGGCGCTGCTGCGGCCCGTGTCGGCCCACAGGCCGAGCAGGGTCCGGATCTCCTCGATCGGAAAACCGAGATCGCGGGCATTGGCGATGAACCGCAGGCGATGGAGGTCACTCTCGCCATAGTCGCGATAACCCGCTCCCCGGCGCGGCGGCGCCGGGATGAGGCCGATCTTCTCATAATGGCGGATCATCCGCTCCGAGACCCCGCTTTGCTTCGACGCCTCCCCGATGTTCACAGCGCTTTCCGGTTGAGGCGCAGCGCGTTGGTGACCACGCTGACCGAGGAGAGCGCCATGGCGGCGGCCGCGATGATCGGCGAGAGCAGGATGCCGAACAGCGGATAGAGCGCGCCCGCCGCCACCGGCACCCCGGCGACATTGTAGATGAAGGCGAAGACCAGGTTCTGGCGGATGTTGGACATGGTCGCCTGGCTCAGCCGCCGTGCCCGCACGATGCCCATGAGATCGCCCTTGAGCAGCGTCACGCCCGCGCTCTCGATCGCGACGTCGGTGCCCGAGCCCATGGCAATACCGACATCGGCGGCAGCCAGTGCGGGGGCGTCGTTGACCCCGTCGCCGGCCATCGCCACCACGCGCCCCTCGCTCTTCAACCGCGCGACGACGGCACTCTTCTGGTCGGGCAGTACCTCGGCTTCGACATCGTCAATGCCGAGCCGCCTTGCCACCGCCTCTGCTGTGGTGCGGTTGTCGCCGGTCAACATCACCACGCGAATGCCTTCGGCCTTGAGTGCGGCCAGGGCCTCCGGCGTCGTCTGCTTCACGGGATCGGCGATTGCAAAGGCGCCGCCGACGGTGCCGTCGACGCCGATGAAGATCGCGGTGGCGCCATCCCGGCGCAGGGCGTCGGCCTGCTCCGCCAGCGCGTCGGTTGCTATGCCCTCTTCCGAGAGGAACCGCGCATTACCGAGCACGATCCGGCGGCCGTCGACGGTGCCGAGCGCGCCGCGTCCGGTGGGGGAATCGAAGTCGGTGACGTCGCTCGTGGGGATGCCGCGATCCTTCGCGGCCTCGACGATCGCCAGCGCGAGCGGATGCTCGGAGGCCCGCTCGACCGAGGCGGCAAGCCGCAGCAGTTCGGCTTCGTCGAAGCCGGGCGCCGGCACGATCTGGGTGACGGCAGGCCGGCCTTCGGTCAGCGTGCCTGTCTTGTCGACGACGAGCGTGTCGACCTTCTCCATATGCTCGAGCGCTTCGGCATTCTTGATAAGGACGCCGAGTCCGGCGCCGCGGCCGACGCCCACCATGATCGACATCGGCGTGGCGAGACCCAGTGCACAGGGACAGGCGATGATCAGCACGGCGACCGCCGCCACCAGCCCATAGGCGAAGCGCGGCTCGGGGCCCCAGATACCCCAGGCGATAAACGCGACCACCGCAACCGCGATGACCACGGGCACGAACCAGCCCGACACCTGATCGGCCATGCGCTGGATCGGCGCGCGCGAGCGCTGCGCCTCGGCGACCATCTGGACAATCCGCGCAAGCATGGTGTCGCGTCCGACCTTGTCGGCGACGATCACCAGCGCACCGGTCTGGTTGAGCGTGCCGCCGATCACCGTGTCGGCCTTGGCCTTGGTGACGGGCATGGATTCACCGGTGACCATCGACTCGTCGAGCGAGGAGCGGCCGTCCTCGACTACGCCGTCGACCGGCACCTTCTCGCCCGGCCGCACGCGCAGGCGGTCGCCGACCGCGACCAGATCGAGACTGATCTCCTCTTCGCTCCCGTCGGCGGCGATCCGGCGCGCGGTCTTGGGCGCGAGGTTGAGCAGCGCCTTGATCGCGCCCGAGGTCCGCTCACGCGCGCGCAGTTCGAGCACCTGGCCGAGCAGCACGAGAACGGTGATCACCGCGGCGGCCTCGAAATAGACGGCAACCATGCCGTCCTCGCCGCGGAAGGCAGGCGGGAACAGCTGAGGCGCGAGCGTCGCGACGACGCTGTAGATCCAGGCGACCCCCGTCCCCATCGCGATCAGGGTGAACATGTTGAGGTTGCGGGTCTTGAGCGAGGCCCAGCCACGCTCGAAGAACGGCCAGCCCGCCCAGAGCACGACAGGCGTCGCCAGCACGAACTGGATCCATACCGAGGTCGACATCGGCACGAGGCGATGGATCACAGGAAACAGGTGCGCCCCCATCTCGAGGATCAGCACCGGCAGGGCCAGCACCAGGCCAACCCAGAAACGCCGCGTGAAATCGACCAGCTCGTGGCTGGGACCGCTGTCGGCGGTCACGGTCGCGGGTTCGAGCGCCATGCCGCAGATCGGACAGGACCCGGGATGGTCCTGCCGGATCTCGGGATGCATAGGGCAGGTCCAGATCGTGCCCACGGGCGCTGCGAACGGCGGTGCCGGCGGGCCGAGATAGCGCTCGGGATCGGCGATGAACTTTGCCCGGCAGCCCGCGCTGCAGAAATGATAGCGTTCACCGCCATGATCGGCATGGTGCGCGGTGGTCGCCGGATCGACGGTCATGCCACAGACCGGGTCCTTGATGCCGGTCGCCGCTTTCGCGCCGCCGTGGCCGCCGCAGCAACCGCCGCCATGCGCCGCTCCATGTGTCTCGTTCATCGCCTTGCTCCTTTCGACGCCTGACGATCTAGGGTCTGACACCGTGTCAGGGTCAATACGTAATCGCCTAAGCGGCCAAATCGGCGTACCCGGTCGCTCGGCCGGGATCAGCCAAGGTCGTTCGCAACCGTAAGGCCCTGGGCCTGCGCCGGTCGATGCGCGGTAAGCAATTCGATCGCGCCGGTGATGGTCAAGAGCCGAAACGTCTCGGCCACATGCCTGAAGCCGGCCGCCGCGATCAGGCCGGGGAGCACGCCGTCGGCGTTGGGTCGGGTATCATCGATGCCATCGAGTCGCTGCACGGTCAGGCGAAAGGCGAGCCGCATGAGACCGTGCTGGCGGCCATAATCTGCGATCACCAGGCGGCCACCCGGGCGCAGCATGGCGAACATGGCGCGCAGGGTTGCCGCCTTCTCCCTGACCGGCATCTGATGCAGCACGAGACTCGATACGACAGCGTCGGCGGTGCCCGGGGCCACGTCCCTGGCAAATCCCTGACGCCAGTCGATATCGGCCTGCCGCGCAGCGGCCTTGTGCCGCGCGATGTCGAGCGCCTCGGCATCGGGATCGAGACCGATCACCTGCGTCCTGGGCTCGGCTTGCTTGAGCATCAGCGCGAAGCTGCCGGTGCCACAGCCGACGTCGACGACCGTCTCACCGGCTTTGGGCGCCAGGGCGGCGAGCATGGCGGCACGCCACCGCTTCTCCCGCGTCCACAGGCGGATCGCGCGATCATAGTCTTTCGTCGATCCGGTCCCGAGCGGCGGGGTGTAGGATTGCATTGGCTTCTCCCAACGCGAGGCGTCCGAAACGATAAGCTACATCGACATGGGCGGCGATAGTGTCCCCAGCCAGGCGACGAGCCCGAGAATGACGATCGCAAGCCCGCCTTCGACGAAGAGGCTCGCGCGCAACAGCGCCTGCGCCCGTGGCGCGTCCTCTTCCTCGATCGCCTGTGCCAGTGCCGGGGTCAGGCGGTAGCGGTTGAGCGCGGCAAGGCCCAGCATGCCCCCAAACAGCACCAGCTTGGCGATGAGCAGCAGGCCGTAGCTCGACTGACCGAGCGAGGCGATGTTGCCCGGGCCGACCAGAAACCAGCCGTTCACCGTCCCGGTCAGGATCAGCAGGGCGACGATGATCGTGCCGACGAGGGAGAAACCCCGCAGGGCTTCCTCGGCCAGTGTGACCTGGTCCATGTCTTCAGCGGCGACATCATCGGTTGCGAGCCTGGGAAGAACCAGCGCGAGGAAGGCGGCAAGCGCGCCGACCCAGGCGCCGGCGGCGAGCAGATGGATGAGATCGGCCAGCAGTTGCAGCCAGCCCGCCTCGCCTTCGCCGGCCGCGCCATGCCCGCTCCAGGCGAGGGTCGCGAGCGCGACCGCGCCCGCCAGAGTGGAGGCGATGAAGGCAGGACGGGATTGCCGGCGATAGAAGGGGATGCAGAGCAGAAGAACGAGGAGCGCGACGAGGCGCGCCTTCAGCGCCGTTCCCATGGAAGTGCCGTTGAACAGCTCTGCGACCATGGAAAGATCAGGCTGGGCGAGTGGCAGCCCGGTCATCGCCGCAGCCTGCAACGCGAACCCCAGCGCCGACAGCAGGAGGGCGAGACATGCGAGACCGGCCACCATTGCCGCCATCGGCAGATGCCGCTGCACCATCCGGCCGCCGCCGGGCGCATAGAGCGCGAACAGCGGCAGGCCGAACAGCAGGCCGAGATCGACGTAGAGCGCCCAGCGGACGGCGACGAGTGCCACGTCGTTCATGGCGTCACTTGACGGTAAAGGCGAGATTGCCCTGGATGCGGTGCGTGTCGGTCGAGACGACGTGCCAGGCGACCTGATAGCTGCCCGCCATGAGCGGCTTGGCGAGCGTCAGCACGAGCGTCTTGTCGCCTTCGACGGACGTCTTGAAGCCGGTTACCGCCATGCGGTGGTTGGGCATGCCGGGCATGCCGGTCATCACGATCTCGGCGCCCGACAGCTTCGGCATCAGACCTTCACTGAAGGTGAGCGTTATACGCGACGGCGCCGGGACGCTGGCGTTGGCGGCGGGCGTCGAGGACACGAGCTTGGGATGGGCGTAGGCCGGAGCAGAAACACTCAGGCCGACGGCGGCGATGGCTGCGAGCGGCGAAAAGAAGCGCATTTGGACATTCTCCTGTCAGTGACATGAGAGAATACGCAGCCGCGACCTGCACCCCTCGCAATTTTCTTTTTGTTCCCGGACAAGGGTTAGAAGACCACCCTGCGTATTGAGAAGAGAAGACGGAGAAACATCATGGACCACCTCGACGACATGCTCAGCCGGTTGCGGGAAGCCCCCCTCGATCCCCGGCTTGCCGGGCTGGACAGCCGCGTCATGGCCGAGATCGCCCGGCTCCAGGCCATGCCGCGCCTGAGCGCCACGACCTTCGGTGTCGCAGCCGCGGTCGCGCTCTTCATCGGCATCGCCGGTTCCGCGGTGCCAGTGCGTTCGGCAGATGCTGCGGCATCGCCCTTCGACGCGCGGCTCGCGCTCGCTCCTTCGACGCTGCTGAGCGCGCAATGATGCGCGATCGCCGCGGCCTTCTCCTTCTCGTGCTGCTGACGTTTGTTGCGGCAGTAGCGGGGGTCGTGATCGGCCGGCTCTATGTCGTGCCGGCGCCCCCTGTCGAGAATGAGCTGCACGACCTGCTCCATCGCGATCTCAAGCTGGATAGCGCGCAACATGCACGGCTCGAGGCTATCGAAGCCCGCTACGCCATCCGCCGACAGGCCCTGGAAGCGGAACTGCGCGCCGACAATGCATGGCTCGCGCAGGCCATCAGGTCGGAACATGGCTATGGGCCTCAGGTCTCCGCCGCCGTCGACCGGTCACACCAGGCGATGGGCGCGCTGCAGAAGGAAACGCTCGAGCATATCTTCGCGATGCGTGCGGTGCTCCGCCCCGACCAGACGGTGAAGTTCGACGACGCCGTCGTGAAAGCGCTGACGGCCGAGAAAAAATGACGCTCCACCTCCCCGACTGCTCGGACGGGGAGCTTGCGGCTCTGGCGCTGGGGGGCCGGCAAGCGGCCTATGGCGAGCTGGTCCGCCGGCATCAGGGCTGGGTACACCGTCTCGTGCGCAGCCATGTCGGTAGCCCCGACGAGGCGCTCGACGTCACTCAGGCGAGCTTCGTGGCCGCCTTTTCCGCGCTCAGCCGCTATGATGGGACGCGGCCCTTCCCGGTCTGGATGTCGCGGATCGTCATCAACAAATGCCACGACTGGCGCCGTCGCCGTGCGGTCCGCAATTTCTTTTCCTTCGCCCTTCCTCTGGGCGAAGCCGAACATATCGTCGACGACGCCCCCTCGGCCGACCGCGCCCTGGATGCCGAACAGCAACTCGCCGAGGCGATGACGGCGATCGCCGCCCTGCCCGCCTCGCTCAAGGACACGCTCATCCTGCGGACGATCGACGAGAAATCGGAAGCCGAAACCGCCGAGATCCTCGGCATCTCCCAGAAGGCCGTCGAGACCCGCCTCTACCGCGCCCGGGCGCGCCTCGCGGAAAGTTTGAAGAAAGTTTGAGGGGCAGGCGGGTGGGCTGCGTATTTCCAATAGGTCCGCCCTCTTTCCGCAAGCTGAGACAAACCGAATGATTTCTGCCCTCGACCGCCGCCAGTTCCTTCGCGGCGCGGCCCTCGCCGGTGGTGGCGCCGCATTATCAGCCTGGCTGCCTGCCTGGGCGCAGACCATCTCGCCGGGGATGCGACCGACGCTACCGACCGTGTCGGGCGAAGACATCACGCTGACCATCGCCCGGCAGTCGATGAGCATCGACGGGCGCCAGTTCCGCGCAATCGGTCTCAACGGCACGGTCCCCGCCCCGCTGATCCGGCTGCGCGAAGGCCAGCGCGTGCGGCTCAACGTCGTCAATCAACTCGAGGAGGACAGCTCGATCCACTGGCACGGGCTGATCCTGCCGGCCAATATGGACGGCGTGCCGGGCGTGTCTTTTCCGGGCATCAAGCCGGGATCGAACTACCTCTACCAGTTCCCCGTCGTGCAAAGCGGCACCTACTGGTATCACAGCCATTCGGGCCTGCAGGAGCAGGAAGGCCATTACGGCCCGATCATCATCGACCCCGCCGGTGCCGATCCGGTCGCCTATGACCGCGAGCATGTCATCGTGCTCGCCGATCACAGCGCACTCTCGCCGCAGGCGATCTTCCGGCGTCTCAAGGTCAACCCCGGCCATTTCAACTTCCAGCGCCAGACGCTGGCCGGGCTGCTCTCGGGCAAGGACCAGCCACTCAAGGACCGGCTCGACTGGGGCCAGATGCGGATGGACCCCGCCGACATCTCCGATGTCACCGGATCGACCTACACCTATCTCGTCAATGGCCATGGTCCGATGGACAACTGGACCGCGCTCTTCACCCCGGGCGAGCGGGTGCGGCTGCGCGTCATCAATGCGTCGGCGATGACCACCTTCAACGTCCGCGTACCCGGCCTGCCGCTCAGCATCGTCCAGGCCGACGGGCAGAATGTGGTGCCCGTCACCGTCGACGAGTTCCAGATCGGTGTCGCCGAGACCTACGACGTCGTTGTCAGCCCAGGCGAGGACAAGGCCTATACTCTTGTCGGCGAGGCCATCGACCGCTCGGGTATGGCGCGTGCCACGCTCGCGCCGCGCGCCGGCATGGCTGGCGAGGTGCCTCCCTTACGCAAACGGCCGCTCGCCGACATGAAGGACATGGGCATGGACATGTCCTCGATGCCGGGCATGGAAGGCATGGACATGTCGGGCGGCGCTATGCGGGGCGTCGATCCGACGGCCGAGAAGAACGCGTCCGCGCGCCTCGCGACCGGCGCGGCGGCAGCGATGGCGACCATGGACAACAGCGCCATGGCGGGCATGGACCATTCGGGGATGGATCATTCCGCGATGAGCGGGATGGATCATGGATCGATGGCCGGCATGGACCACGGCGCGATGGGCGCCGATGGCCAGATGGCGGGCATGGATCATGGCGGGCACGCGATGGGTTCGATGAAGATGCGCGACTTCTCGAACGCGCCGCAGGTGAAGCGCGATCCGAGCGTCCAGACCATCTCGCCGATGCCCGTCGACCGCACCGGCGAGCCCGGCCAGGGCCTCACCGACGTCGGCCACAAGGTGCTCGTCTACAAGGATCTGATGGCGCTCGAGCGCAATCCAGACGTGCGCGCGCCGAGCCGCAGCATCGACATCCACCTCACCGGCAACATGGAGCGGTTCATGTGGTCGTTCGACGGCGAGAAAATGTCGGACCATCACGAGCCGATCCCGTTCATCGAAGGCGAGCGGGTGCGCGTCAATCTCATCAACGACACGATGATGGGGCATCCGATCCACATCCACGGCCATTTCTTCGAGCTGGTGACCGGGCATGGCGACCATGCGCCGCGCAAGCACACCGTCATCGTCCAGCCCGGCGGCAAGGTGAGCTGGGACTTCACCGCCGACGCGGTCGGGGACTGGGCCTTCCACTGCCATCTCCTCTACCACATGCATGCAGGGATGATGCGGGTCGTGAGCGTGCGTCCGAAGGGAGACGCGCAATGACCCGCATCCTCACGCCGCTGGTGAGCGCGATCGCCCTTCTCGCCGCCGCACCCGCCTTTGCCCAGGATCATTCGATGCACGACATGCCCGGCATGGCGCCGCCGGGCGGGGCGCGGCCGGCGCAGGAGAAAAAGAAGGACAAGGCCGCCGCGCCGCGCCCCAAGCCCACTGCCAGGCCGCGCGCTCAGAAGCCAGCGCCGGACACCATGCCGGCAATGGACCATTCGCAGCACCAGACCACTCCCGCGGCGCAAGCAAATGCGGCCGGTCAGCCGCAATCCACGTCTCCCGCAATGCCGGAGATGCCGGGCATGGACCACTCCCAGCATCAGGACGGCGCGATGCCCGACATGCCCGGGATGGACCATGCGCAGCATGGCCAGACAGCGACGCCGGGAACGCCCGCCATGCCCGGCATGCAAATGACCGGCACCGCACTTCCGGCCGGCAATGCGCCCCCGCCGCCGCTCCCAGGCGACCACTTCGCCGATCGGGATTTTCCCGGCGGCGAGATGGCGCGCTCGCGCGACATCATGATGAAGGACAGCGGCGGCAACAATTTCGGGCAGGTGCTGCTCAACCTGTTCGAGTATCAGGCGCATAGCGGCCGCGATGGCTATCGCTGGGATGGCGAAGGCTTTTACGGCGGCGACATCAACCGCCTCTGGCTCAAGAGCGAGGGCGAAGGCGAGTTCGGCCGCGGCATCGACAGCGCCGAGGTGCAGGTGCTCTACAGCCGGGCCATCGACCCCTATTTCAATCTTCAGGGCGGTATCCGCCAGGACTTCGGCCGCGGGCCCGACCGCACCTACGCGACGATCGGCGTCGAGGGCCTGGCTCCTGGCATGTTCGAGGTCGAAGGCGCGCTGTTCCTCTCGACCAAGGGCGATGTTCTGGGCCGGGTCGAGGGCTATTACGACCAGCGCATCACCCAGCGCCTGATCTTGCAGCCGCGCGCCGAGGTCAATTTCGCCGCGCAGGATATTCCGGAGAACGACATCGGTTCGGGGCTGGTCAACATAGAGCTCGGCGCGCGCCTGCGCTACGAATTCAGCCGCCAGTTCGCACCTTACATCGGCGTTTCCTATCTGCGCAAAGCCGGAGACACGGCGCGGCTGTCGAGGCTTGCGGGCGAGGACGTCCATGCCACCAGCTTCGTCGCCGGCGTTCGCTTCTGGTTTTAGCATCAGGACGGCTGATGGCGGGGGCGAACAAGAGAGCGGGGCGTTACACTCATACCCAGGTCGGCCGGCGCCGAGCGAAGGAGATACGCCATGGACCATTCGTCCCACATGAACACCCGGAAGATGGGTGCCTATTGGAGCCTTGCCGTTCAGACCGTCATCAGCGGCGTCATCATGTATCTGGTGATGTTCGTCATGATCGACGGGCTCGACAGCTTCTACAACAACCTCAACATGCTCTACATGACGCTGATGATGGTCGCACCGATGGTGGTGCTGATGATCCTCGCCATGCGACACATGTTCGTGTCGAAGGCCGCCAACATCGCGCTGATCGCCGCGTCGCTGGTCGCCTTCTTCGGCAGCTTTGCACTCATCCGCACCCAGACCACGATCGGCGACACGGCCTTTCTGCGCTCGATGATCCCGCATCATTCCGGGGCGATCCTGATGTGCCAGGAAGCAAAGCTCAGCGATCCGGAAGTCATCCGGCTTTGCGAAGCGATCAAGCGCTCGCAGCGGCAGGAAATCGACGAGATGAAGGCCATACTCGCGCGGCGCTGAGTGGCACGGTCGGGCTACGCCCGGATACGTGCGCCCGGCCAGGTATGTGAGCCGGCCGATGGTCGACACGAGGCGCGGGGCGGACGAGATTGCCAGGGAGGTGGTGCGGCTTGCGCCGTTGTTCCTGCGACAGGCTGGCGGCCATGTCCTGACGCTGCTCGATCCTGCCGGGATCGTGCTGAGCTATAATGAAGAAGGCGAGCGTGCCGAATGCTGGCCCCTCGATCGCGTCCTGGGACAGCCCCATGACCTGTTCTACCCGCCCGACGAGATTGCGGCCGGCCGCCCGTGCGCAGACCTGGCGGCCGCCCTTCACGAAGGCACGCTGGAGCGCGAAGCGTGGCGGGTCTGCGAGAACGGAGCGGAGTATCTCGCGCGCCTGACGATCAGCGCCCTGTTCGAAGGCGACGCACATCGAGGCTTTGCCTGCATCAGTCGCGATGTCACCGACGAGGCGGCGGTCCGGGCGTCAATCGAGACCCGCGAGCAGCATCTCCAGTCGATCCTGGCGACCGTCCCCGATGCGATGATCATCATCGACGAGACCGGCGACATCACGTCGTTCAGCGCGGCCGCCCAACGCCTGTTCGGCTATTCGGAAACCGAGCTCGTCGGCCGCAACGTCTCCTGCCTGATGCCCCAGCCCGATCGCGACCGGCATGACGAATATATCGCGCATTATCTCCAGACCGGCGAGCGCCGGATCATCGGCCTCGGCCGCGTCGTGGTCGGCCAGCGCCGCGACGGCTCGACCTTCCCGATGCAGCTGTCGGTTGGCGAGGCCGGTGAAGACGGGCAGCGGTTGTTCACCGGCTTCATCCGGGATCTCACCGCCAAGGAGCAGGATGAGCTCAGGCTCAAGGAACTGCAGGCAGAGCTGGTCCATGTCTCCCGGCTGAGCGCGATGGGCACGATGGCCTCGACCCTCGCGCATGAGCTCAACCAGCCGCTTGCCGCGGTCGCGCTCTATCTCGAGACGATCCGCGACATGCTCGACGAGCGGGACGACGAACCCTTCGTGTCGCTACGGTCGGTGATGGATGATGCGGCACAGGAAACGCTGCGGGCCGGCCATATCGTCCGGCGCCTGCGCGATTTCGTCGCCCGCGGCGAGGTCGACAAGAGCCTCCACGATCTGCCGCAGGTTGTCGCCGAGGCGAGCGAGCTCGCGCTGGTCGGTGCACGCGAGCGCGGCATCCGCAGCTTCTTCGCGGTCGATCCCGCCGCGACGCCGGTTCTCGTCGACAGGGTGCAGATCCAGCAGGTGCTGGTCAACCTGATGCGCAACGCCATCGAGGCGATGGCGGCGTGTCCTGTTCGCGACCTCAAGGTAGCGACCAGGTTGCGCCCTGACGGGCTGATCGAGGTGACCGTGGAGGATACCGGCCCCGGCATCGCCGACGAGGTCCGGGAGCAGCTCTTCACGGCGTTCAAGTCGACAAAGGCCGACGGCATGGGCCTCGGCCTTTCGATCTGCCGGACCATCATCGAAGCGCATGGGGGCCGTATCTGGATGGAGCGCCCCGACCGCGGCGGCGCGCGCTTTCATTTTACCTTGATCCATGCGCGGGCGGAGGAGGAACATGGGGGATAGACGCGTCATCCATCTGGTCGACGACGAGGAGAGCATCCGCAAGGCGGCGAGCTTTGCGCTCAAGACCGCGGGCTACGACGTCGTGACCTATGCCTCGGGCGTGGAGTTTCTCAAGGAGGCGAAGTCGGCGGCCGTCGGCTGCGTCATCCTCGACGTGCGCATGCCCGAGATGGACGGTCTCGAGATTCAGGCCGCCATGGCAGCACGCGGGGTCAATATGCCGGTCATCGTCCTGACCGGCCATGGCGACGTGTCGGTTGCGGTGCAGGCCATGAAAGGCGGCGCGGTCGACTTTCTCGAGAAGCCCTTCGAGAAAGCCGCCCTGCTCGGCGCCGTCAGCCGCGCGTTCGCGCGTCTCGACGATGTCGACCTTCGCACTCTGGAAACCTCTGAAGCCGGCGTGCGGGTCGCTGCACTGACGCCCCGGGAGCGTGAAGTGATGGAAGGGCTGGCGAACGGCCTGCCCAATAAGACGATCGCCTATGACCTGGGCTGTTCATCGCGAACGGTCGAGGTCCATCGCGCGAGCCTGATGGCCAAGCTCGAGGTCCGCAATTTGTCCGAAGCCCTGCGGATCGCCTTTGCCGCGGGCATGGGCCGCAAGCCGAAGTGACTGCGACCTCTACGTAGCGACGGGACGAGGCGCGATATGCGATCGATGGTGCAATCGTCACACGGGTGTCCGCTTCTCGCAATGCCATCGGTCCGTTCCACTCAGCATGATGGCAGATACACCATCCTCGTCTCCGACGACGATCCCGGCGTGCGGCGTGGCCTCCAGCTGCTGCTGAGATCGCGCGGCTATGCCGTGTGGGGATATACGACCGGCCACGCGCTGTTGGCCGACCCCCGCGCGAAGGAGGCAGACTGCGTCATCCTCGACTATCGCATGCCCGACATCGACGGATTCGCGATGCTGCGTCACCTTCGCGAGATCGGATGGTCGGGACGCGCGATCATGATCTCAGGCTTTCATGACACGCTGCTGGCCTCGCGGGCCGCTGAGGCGGGCTTCGATCATGTTCTCGCAAAGCCGCTGATCGGCAGGGCTTTGCTCGAAGCGTTGGACCGGCACCGCATCGAGACGCTTCGAAAGCATTGAATTGTGGCGGCCGGCCCCCGGCAGCCTCAGCCCGGCGCGATGTGGAAAGCCGATCTGCGCCGTCAGACTCTTCGATGCAGGTTCGGGACAGCCCATCCCCGATTTGAGCGAGGCACAAATCCGCGCCGCCGCTCGGCGCATCTACAGCGGCACCGGGGACATCGTCGCAGCCCGGCTGCTGACGACGGCGCCACTGGAAATGCAGGCGCGCAAGCCTCCCTATTGGCAGGTCGAATTCGATGCCTGGAACCGGCCAACCCTGTATCTCTCTCCGCAGACCGGTGAGCTGATCTCGCGCCGCCATGCGCTGTGGCGCGTGTTCGATTTCGCGTGGATGCTGCACATCATGGACTATGACGATCGCTCCGACGTCAACAATCCGCTGCTGCGCGTGGCGACCTGGAGTGCCCTTGCCATGGCGCTGGCCGGGGCTTGGCTGCTGCTTTGGTCGTTCCCGCGGCGCAGGAAGAAGGCATGAAGAAAATCCGGTTCACCCCGCTCATTTTTCGGCGCATCCACAAATGGGTCGGCCTGATCCTGGGCGTGCAGTTTCTCCTTTGGGCTCTGAGCGGCTCGATGATGGCCTTGCTCGATCAGGAGAAGGTCGGCGGACACAGTGCGCAGGCCAGCCATCAGCACGCCCTACCTGCCGGTGACTATATTGCGCCGGCAAAGCTCGCTCTTGATGGTCCCGTGCTCGGCATCGCCTTGCGGTCCCTTGCCACACGCCCCGTCTACGAGCTTCGATCCACCACGGGCACGCGGCTAATCGACGCGACGAGCGGCGCCCCGGTTCGGGTCGACGAGCAGGTCGCGCGCGACGTCGCGACGATGGTGAATGAAGCACCGATCCGCAAGGCAACGTTGCTCGCCGAACCGAATGTGGAAGCGCGCGAGCACGAAGGCACCATGTGGCGACTGGATTTCGCGGACGCAGAGAACAGCAGCGCCTACATCTCCGCCGACACCGGCCGATTCCTGGTCATGCGCGGCGACACATGGCGCACCTGGGATTTCTTCTGGATGCTCCACAATATGGACTATATGAACCGCACCAGCTTCAATCACCCGCTGATCGTCTTCGTTGCGTTCGGTACTTTGTGGCTGTCGGGGACGGGCTTCTACCTGCTGTTTAAGAGCTTCAGTCGCGCCGACGTGCGATGGTTGCGGCGCAGGCGCAAATCGGCCGTCAAGTTGGGCGCGGGCTGATCGCTAGGTCCCAACAGAAAAAGCCGCCGATAGCTCGAACCGATTGCCCGGGTGCGTGAGCCAAGCGTGCGATACGAGACGTCCGCGACTCCAGGTTCTGCGCGTCATCATTAGCACTGGTTCTCCTTCAGCGAGGCCCAGCATTGTTCGCATGGCTGTATCCGGCATCGCCGCGCACACCCGGTGCTCTACTCGCTCGAGCGGGGCAACACGTGTCAGATATTCATTCGGCGTCGAGGCGCTGAAATCCCTCTCTCCGTAGCGTGGCGCAGCAGATGCCAGCACAAAGCGCTCCTCGACCTGAATTGGGAATTCGGTCTCGTGATGGACGATAAGCGAATGGAAGAGGCGCGTGCCCAAGCCGACTTCCAGCAGAGCTGCCCTTTCCGCATCAGCCCGTATCTCGATATTATAAATGACGCGCGCGCGATAGGCGTGGCCCCTGCCGCGCACCTCCTCCGCGATGTTGCGGATCTCGATCAGCTGCCCGATCGGCCGGGGCTCGGCGACAAAGCTGCCCCGCCCCGCCCGCCGTACCACGACACCGGCCGATTGCAGTTCCCGCAACGCCCGGTTTGCGGTCATGCGCGAGACTTTGAACGTCTCGACGAGCTCGGCCTCTGACGGCGTCTGGTCGCCGGGCTTCAGGCGACCTTCCCGGATGTCCTCGAAAATGCTGTCTTTGATCGCCACATAGCGAGGTTGCTTCTCCGCACCGGCAGCGTCGACCGCGGGTTCGCCCACAGAAGCAGCTTTCGTCCGGGGAGCGGATGCGCGGCTATGGGGGCGAGCGGGAGCATGCATCAAATGACTATACAGGTGGGGGCGAGCAAGTCCCAGTCATTCAAACAGGAAATCACCAGCGAGAGCCGAGGCGTGCGTGATCAATGCCGCGCGAAGACCTTCTGGCCCGAACTGCCGAACGACACCACCGCATAGGGTTGGCGGGCGGCGCCTGCCACTTCCATGCCCTCCGAGCCGATCGGCATCCCCGCCACCGCAATGCCTCTGACGCCTACGGGACGGGTTGCCAGCAGGCGCTTGATATCGGCGACCGGGACATGGCCCTCGATCAGATAGCCATCAACCATCGCGCTGTGGCAGGATGCCAGCGTGCCCGGCATGCCGGCCCTCCGCTGAAGCGCCCCGCGCGACGCATCGTCGCGCATGACGACCGTGCGGCCCAGCTTCGCGCGAAGCGCCTGGGCCCACTTCTCACAGCATCCACAACCCGGGTCCCGGTGGACGACGACATCATTCGCCGCAAGCGCTGCGCCGGGCAGGGCGAGGAACAGCAAGGCGGCAGAAAGACGGGTCTTCATGAACGGCTCCCGGAAGCATGCGATAGGGTTCCTAATGATCTATACGCATTGATGCCCCCTACCCCTCATCACGCTGAAGATTTCACGATGGCGCGCGGCCTCCAGGCGAGCGGCAAGGACACAAGCAGCGCCAGCGACAGACCACCAATCCCCCACAAGACTAAGTGCTGCGCCCCGGGAGCGACGACGGCGATCGCCAGCGGCGCGAGCGCCTGCCCGATGCTGGCGGCGGAATGCTGGAGACCGAGCTTCAGACCCGAAGGGGCTGCCGCACCGCTGATCCAGAAGCTGGTGACCAATCGAAGGGTTGCCGAGCTCCAGCCGGCAGCAACGATGATCCCACTGAGTTCGGCCATGCTCGCGGCGACAGGGAACAGGAAGAGCGCCGCAGCCAGCAGGCCGAGCGTCAGCCCCGCAAGCCGCCTCGGCATGGTCACCAGCCAATCGAGCCTCGCATGGAAGATCTGTGCTGCCAGCATGCCCAATCCGCAGAGACTGAGCATCCAGGCGATCTCTTCGCGGCTCAGCGAAATGACGCTCCGCGTCACCAGGAGATTGACATGCATCGCCGCCAGCCCGCCGCCCGCGACGATCGTGACGAAAAGCAGGATCAGCGTCGCGCCGAGCGTCGGCGCGGGCAGGTCTCCGCCATCGATGCAAGGTGCACACCAGCGCGGCAGACGCACGGCGCAAAGCGCCGCCCCGACGGCACCGATGCCGAAAGCGAGGATCATGAGGGGAGCGCGGGGCAGGATCGCGGCCGAGACCTCCGCCACCAGCGGACCGGCGAGATCGCCCAGAAACAAGAAGGCGGTCAGCCAGGTGAAGCGCCGCGCCTGGTCCGCGCGCTCGTTTGCGGCAAAGCTCGCGCAGAGCAAGCCCAACGGTATGATGGCGGCCGACGCCATCCCCGCCACCAGGCGCAATGCATAAAGCTCAGGCAGCCCGACGAGGCCGATCGGCGCGGTCACCAGGGCGAGGATGACCAGCGCTGCGCGCAACATCGCCCGATAGTCGACCCGGTCCGCGATCCAGCCCCAGAGCGGCGCCGCCAGCAAGGCTGCCAGGGGATGGACCGCGGTCAGGCTCGCGACATGAAAATCATGAGCGCTTGACGATAGCGCGCCACGAGCCGGGTCGACCAGTGCCGGAAGGAAGGCGAGAATGGCCGTCTGTCCCGCCGACGCCGCAGCCGCCGCGAGCAACAAGACGAAAAAGGAGGCCGGCCAGCGACCGTTGGCTTGCGATCCAGCCTTGTCACGCGGCGCGTTCGCGGTCGACCCCTCGAGTGGCCATCCGCGGATCACCACCAGGCGCGCAAGCCGATCACCAGCCTGTGTTCGGAAGGCCCTTCCCCGCGCAGGCGACGGAAATCGGCCGTGCCGTCAAATGCGCGCTCCCAGACGAAGCCGATATAGGGCGCGAACTTGCGCGACACCTCGTAGCGCAACCGTCCGCTCAGCTCGACATTGCTGAAGCCGCTGCCGAGCTGCCGATCGCTCGACCGCTTCGAATAGATATTGGTCTCCACCTGCGGCGTAAGGATCAACCGATTGGTGAACAAGACCTCATAGGACGCCTTGGCGCGCGCCGCGAGACGCCCATCGGTTCCTACATAGCCGGTGAGCTGGACGTCGAACCAATAGGGCGCCAGTCCCTCGACGCCGGCGGCCAGCCAGGTGGTCGCACCCTTGCCGAGATCCTGCCTGACCCCGAGCAGCGTGCCCCAGAACGGGTTCTTGCTGTGCCACCACAGCGCCTCGACGCTGCTCTCCGGATCGAGACGTTGGTCGCGGGAGTTCTTGAGCCCCTGGCTGCGCAGCCAGAGCTTGTCATTGTCCTGACCCTTGGTGACGAGCACGGTCCAGCCCACGCCCTGACCCTCGTTGCCGCTGGTGAACTCAAGCTCATCGACAAGTATCTTGGGGATTGAGAGCTTGTCGGCCATCTCATAGCCCGGCAGCGTCGAGTTGCGGTAGCCGTCGGCATAATCGTCCGAGTTGCGCGCGTCCGGCGGGGCCTGGCCGCCCTGCATCGAGCCCATGTCCATCGTGGCGCCGTTACCGGACGCCTTCGTGTCGGTCATATCCATGCCCGGCATGTCCATGCCCGCATGGTCCTGAGAGCCTTGCGCGGAAGGGGTGTGCTGAGCGGGAGTGGCCGTTTGGGCAGGGGTGGCGGCGGGCGACGGGGGCGAGGCATCCTGCGCGAGGGCGGGAGCCGTGATCGCCGGCGCCAGGAAGAGGGCAGCGCCAAGAGCGATGCCGCGCGAGGGGAAAATCCGGATCATGCGACCACCACCTCCCGGAACATGCCGGCCGCCATGTGATAGAGCAGATGGCAGTGGAAGGCCCATCGGCCCATGGCGTCGGCGGTGACGCGGAAGCTCACCCGCTGGGCGGGCTGGACCACGACCGTATGCTTGCGGACCTGGAAGGCGCCGTCCGGGCCTTCGACATCGCTCCACATGCCGTGCAGATGCATCGGATGCGCCATCATCGTGTCGTTGACGAAGGTGACGCGCAGCCGCTCGTTTGGCTTGAAATGAAGCGGCCTGGAATCGTTGAGCTTGATGCCGTCGAGCGACCAGATGAACCGTTCCATATTGCCCGTCAGATGCAGCTCGATGTCGCGCTCGGGCTCGCGCGGGTCGGGATCGCCGCCCGGCGTGCGCAGATCGGCCAGCGTCAGCACGCGCCAGCCGCGCCCGCGCAGCCCGGCGCCGGGATCGTCGAGATTGGTGCGCGGATAGTCGACGCGCATGTCGGTATTGGCGCCATATTCGGTGCGGGCGTGCCGTGCCCTGGCCGGCATCTCGGTCATGCCGTGCCCGGCATGCGCGTCGCCTCCCATTGCGCCCATCGTCGCCATCGCGCCCATCATGTCGACCGGCTCGAGCCAGGTCCGGGCATCGAGCGGCGGCACGGCTGCCGCCATGCCCGGGGCCGGTGCGATCGTGCCACGCGCATAGCCGCTCCGATCGATCGCCTGCGCGAAGATGGTGCGGGCGCCGCCCTCGGGCATGGTGAACTCGACGTCGTAGGTCTCGCCCGGGCCGATCCGGAATTCCTCGACCGTGACCGGCTCGACCGGCTGCCCGTCGGTCGATACGACCGTCAGCTCGACCCCGGGGATCCGCACGTCGAAGAACGTCGCCGTCCCCGCGCCGACGAAGCGCAGGCGCACGCGCTCGCCGGGCGCGGCGATACCGGTCCAGTTGCCGGCGGGCGGCGCGCCGTTCATCAGATAGGTGTAGGTCGCGGCAGAGACATCGCTGTAGTCGGTCGGGTTCATCCGCGAGCTGTTCCACATCCGCCGCCGCTCGAGCGCCTTGCCCAAGCCCATGGTGCCGACATCCTTGAGGAAATCGCCGGCGGTCGGCTGCGCAAAATTATAGTAGCTGCTCTGCTTCTTGAGATTGAGGAAGATCTGCAGCGGCGGCTCGTCCGACCAGTCGCTGAGCACGATGCAATAGTCGCGATCGGGCGCCCGCGCCGTCGGCACCTGTTTTGGCTCCACGATGATCGCTCCATAGAGTCCCGTCTGCTCGGCGAGCGTGTGAGCGTGATACCAGTAGGTTCCGCTCTGGCGGACCTCGAAGCGATAGGTGAAGGTCTCGCCCGGCGCGATGCCGGCAAAGCTGATGCCGGGCACGCCGTCCATCTCCGCCGGCACGATGATGCCGTGCCAATGGATGCTCGACATCTCCTTGAGGCCGTTGCGTACGCGCAGCGTGACCGTGTCGCCTTCGCGCAGGCGCAGGACCGGCGCGGGCACGCTGCCGTTCACGGCGGTCGCGATACGGCGTTTGCCGGTGAAGTTGACCGGCAGCTCGGCGATCTCGAGGTCGAACTCGGTCCCGCTCAGCTCAGCGGGCAAGGTTGGTGCGGATCGCGCGAGAAGCGCCGGGGCGAAACCGGCGACCGCGCCGCCGATCGCCAGCCCCTGGACGAAACGGCGCCGCGCGATCGGCCGGATATGTAAGGGAGACATGAACTGTACTTTCGCGAAGTCGGCTTCAGGCGAGGTCGAGGACGATCCGGCCCTCGATGTCGCCATGATGCATGCGGGAGAAGACGTCGTTGATGTTCTCCAGCTTGTCTGCATGGACCGTGGCCTTGACCTTGCCCTCGCCGGCGAACGCCAGTGCCTCGAGCAGATCGAGCCGCGTGCCGACGATCGAGCCGCGCACGGTAATGCCGTTCAGCACGGTGTCGAAGATCGACAACGGGAAGTCGCCCGGCGGCAGGCCGTTGAGCGCGACCGTGCCGCCGCGCCGGACCATGCCGAGCGCCTGCTGGAACGCCTTGGGCGAAACGGCGGTCACCAGCGCCCCGTGCGCGCCGCCAATGGCTTTCTTGAGCGCTGCCGAAGGGTCCTCGTTGCGCGCGTTGACCGTCAGTGTGGCGCCAAGGCGTGTAGCGAGGTCGAGCTTGCTATCGTCGATGTCGACCGCGGCCACATTGAGACCCATGGCTCGGGCATATTGCACCGCCATGTGGCCGAGCCCGCCAATGCCGGAGACGACCACCCACTCGCCGGGTCGGGCCTCGGTGGCCTTCAATCCCTTGTAGACGGTGACGCCCGCGCAGAGGATCGGCGCAATGTCGAGGAAGTCGACATTGTCGGGAAGGTGACCAACATAGTTGGGATCGGCGAGGACATATTCGGCAAAGCTGCCATTGACCGAATAGCCGGTGTTCTGCTGTTCGTGGCAAAGCGTCTCCCAGCCACCCAGGCAATGCACGCAGTGCCCGCAGGCGGTGTAGAGCCAGGGCACACCGACCCGGTCGCCTTCCTTCACATGGGTGACGCCGGCACCAACGGCGGCGACATGCCCGACGCCCTCATGGCCAGGAATGAAGGGCGGGTTGGGCTTGACCGGCCAGTCCCCTTCTGCCGCGTGCAGGTCGGTATGGCACACGCCGGTTGCCGCAATCTTGACCAGGACCTGCCCGGGGCCGACCGTCGGGATCGGCGCGTCCTCGATGACCAGGGGCTTGCCAAATTCGCGGACGACCGCCGCCTTCATGGTTTTCGCCATGTCCGTTTCTCCTTTTAAGCGGGGGGTCAGAATAGGCCGAGCGCGTGCTCGTCATAGGAGACGAGCAGATTCTTGGTCTGCTGATAATGATCGAGCATCATCCGGTGGTTTTCACGCCCGAAGCCCGATGCCTTGTATCCGCCGAAGGCGGCATGGGCGGGGTACTGATGATAGCAGTTGGTCCAGACCCGCCCGGCCTCGATCGCGCGGCCGAGCCGGTAGGCGGTGTTGCCGCTCCGGGTCCAGACGCCCGCGCCAAGACCGTAGGCGGTGTCATTGGCAAGTGCGATCGCCTCCTCGACCGTCTTGAACGTGGTGACCGACAGGACGGGACCGAAGATCTCCTCCTGGAAGATGCGCATGTGGTTCTGACCCACGAACACGGTCGGCTGCACGAAATAGCCCTGGTCGAGCGCACCGCCCGGCAGCGCCCTGGCGCCACCGACCAGACACTGCGCGCCCTCGGCCTTGCCGATATCGATATAGCCCAGGATCTTGTGGAGCTGGTCCTCCGACGCCTGCGCGCCGACCTGGACCGACGGGTCGAGCGGATCGCCCTGGCGGATCGCGGCGACGCGCGCCACGGCGCGCTCGATGAAGCGGTCGAAGATCGACTCATGGATCAGGGCGCGCGACGGGCAGGTACAGACCTCGCCCTTGTTGAAGGCGAACAAAGTAAAGCCTTCGAGCGCCTTGTCGAAGAAGGCATCGTCCTCGTCGAGCACGTCCGCCATGAAGATGTTGGGCGACTTGCCGCCAAGCTCCATCGTCTGGGGGATCAGATGGTCCGCCGCGGCGTGCATGATCTGCTTGCCGGTGACGGTCTCGCCGGTGAACGAGACCTTGGCGATGCGCGGATTGGCGGCGATCGCCTGGCCAACGGTCCGTCCCGGGCCGGTAACGACATTGAGCACGCCGGGCGGCAGGATGTCGGCGGTGAGCTCGGCGAACATCAGCAAGGTGAGCGGCGTCTGGGATGCGGGTTTGATGACGGTGCAGTTGCCCGCCGCCAGCGCCGGGGCGATCTTCCACGCCGCCATCAGCAGCGGGAAGTTCCACGGGATGATCTGGCCGACGACGCCGAGCGGCTCGCGGAAATGATAGGCCATGGTGTCCGCATCGATCGTCGAGATGCCGCCTTCCTCCGCCCGGATGCAGCCGGCGAAGTAGCGGAAATGGTCGATCGCGAGCGGCACGTCGGCAGCGCGCGTCTCGCGGATCGGCTTGCCATTGTCGATCGTCTCGGCAAGTGCCAGCAACTCCAGATTGTCTTCGAGCCGGTCGGCGACGCGATTGAGAATCCTGGCGCGTTCGGCGGGCGCGATCCTTGCCCATTGATCCTTGGCGGCGTGCGCCGCATCGAGCGCGCGCTCGACATCTTCCGGCGTCGACAGCGCGAACTCTGCGATCTGGGCGCCATTGATCGGGCTCGTGTCGGCGAAATACTCGCCGCCCGCAGGAGCGCTCCAGCGGCCTCCGATGAAATTATCATAGCGGTGTCGGAAGGAGGCCGCCGCGTTAATGGTCCCGATCGCCTTCTCGAACATAACCTGACTCCATCTCTATCGATGGCCTGACGGAGTAATCTCTTTGCCCGGGTGGCCTATAAGTAAGTTCCGCAGAAGGTAGTCTGGTATCGGGGTCGCGGGCTTGAGGGTCAGACACGCCAACAGAGCCGATGACTATTCATCGACTCCTGAACGTATTCGCGCACGCCTGATCGGAATTATGCCGAGACAGGCGTTACTCGGCCGAGTCTTCTTTTGGCGAGGGCGGCGCTTGGCATTCCAATTCTGGCGTTACGCCCGGACGCGCTTTAGGCTCACCCAATCGCCTTTCTGAAGCGTCCCGTCCCTCACGCGGAAATGAGCATAATGGTCGTCGAAAATCTGGTCGACTTCGACATGACCGACAAGACGGCGGTGGCGCGGCGTTGCGTGATAGACTTCGAGTATCTGCCCGATGTGCGCGCCATCGGCCTTACCCAGGCAGGCCACTGTGCCGCCCGCATCCATACGGACGATCTTGCCGCGCATGAACAAGCTATGGCCGATACCCTGTGCGAGGAGCGGCGTGCTGCCAAAGAGCAGAAGCCAACAGCAGCACCGACGCCAAGATGTTTTCGCATCGCTGTTTCCTCTGTCAAGTCAGACGCTCGGACCCGGTTTTGAAAGCTGGGAGCACGGGGCGACGCTGGGCATCGTCAAAGAACTGGCCCGCCGCGGGGGAACGGCGGGCCCTCAGCCCCTGGGGTCTGTTCTCGGGGCTGGAAACCTCACATGTCGCTCATCGGCTTGTCGGCCATGGGCTTGGCGGTCTTCTTCTTCGCCGCCGGCTTGGCCTTCTTCATCGGCATCTTGCAGCAGCCACTCTTCGCCTTACCGGCCATGCCCGAGCCGTTCGATGCAGGCGAGCCGCCGGACATGCCGGCCATCCCCGACATGCCCTGTTGATCCTGCTGGGCCGGTTGCCCCTGCTGCTTCTGCGCGCCGGCCTGATGATCCTTCATCATCTGATCGTGCATCTGCTGCCCGCCATGATCCATGCCCTGCTGGTGGGCATGGGCCGGCGCAGCCTGCGCGGGCGCGGGCGTCGACTGGGCGAGAGCGGTGCCGGCGGCGAAGGTTAGCGTCGCGAAGAGGCTGACGGGCGCCGCGAGAAATGTCGTCTGTCGCATTGAGGGTCTCCGAGTGTTCTTCCTGTTGCCCGATCGACGTTCCGATCCCGGCAATTCCGAAGCTTCAATGCTGCTAGCGAGACGCTGTCTGTATACGTAAGTTACGAATCGAAATCCGATCGGCCGTGTGCCTGCTGGAGCAGGCGCGTAAAATGATGATCCGGGATCGATCAAAAATGTGACCCGGCCTGGTTTTCTCGTCCTGAGACCGGCCAGAAAAGCGATTGGCCCGCCGTGGGAACGGCGGACCAAGGCTTCGGTTGAAAGCGGCCATGATCTTGTCCGTCAACCTTGTCGTCTGATGGAATGATGGCAGGGTCAGCAACCACCGTCCGACCTGTGTGACATGCCGGAGGCGCCGTCCTGGTCCTGCGAATCCCGCATCGCCATTCGATGGCCCTGCATCATCTGGCCGTGCATCTGCTCCTTACCGTGAGCCATGCCCTGCATGTGGGCAGGATCGGGCTGGGCAGGCGCCGGCCTGGCCTTGAGGGTCTCCTCAAGATCGGGCATGCCCGGCGGCATCCCGTCCGCCAGCACCGGTCCGGCACTGACGGCGAGGAAGCCGAGAGCTGCGAGCGAAGCGATCATTGCCGTCTTCTTGCGCAAGTATCCATTCCTTCAAGTCTGGGTTTCCCGTTCGATCGAGCATATGCCCGGTCGATTGTCGCCCCTTCCGGAGCTTGCCCGTGAAATGGTGTCACCTTCCGCCTTGCTGTATACGTAATGTGCGAAGTCCGTCTCTGAGATGGCCATAAATTATCGCACTGGCATCGTTGTTGTGCCGATGTGTAACTATGGTTCGGACTCGAGAGCAGGACAGGTCGGCAACAGTGACTAATCCATGGCGGCCAGCAGACGCTCGAGAGGAATAGTGGCAAAAGTGGTGAAGCTGTCAGCAATGGCATAAGGCAGTACCAGCACCCGATTATGTACCATCGCGCCGCAGCTGTAGGCTACGTTTGGCACATAACCTTCGCGCTCATCCATGTCCGACCGCAAAAGCGGTAGCTTCGTCCGCGCCAGCAGCTTCGAGGGATCGTCACGGTCCAGCAGGCACGCCCCGATGCAATAGTTCCGAACGGCGCCGACTCCATGAGTTACGACCAGCCAGCCTTCGTCGATCTCGATCGGCGATCCGCAATTACCGATCTGGACAAACTCCCAAGGCCAGCGAGGTTCGATGGCTTTCGCTCCGCCACTCCAGTCGTGAATGTCCGCGGACGTCAGGAACCAGATATTTTCGTTATCCTCGCGCCCAAGCATGGCAAAGTGCCCGGCAATGCGTCGGGGGAAAAGCGCCATGCCCTTGCTACCGGTGGCATCCCCACGCAGCGGTCTGAGTTCGAATGTCCGGAAGTCCGGCGTGGACAACAACTCCTGCCGGACGGACTGGCCGCTAAATGCCGTATATGTACCGAAATAGGTGGCTCGGCCATCGTCGTCCAGGAAGCGGACCAAGCGAAGGTCTTCGATGCCACCACGCTGGCTGGGGGTTGTCGGAAAGATCACGATCTCCGAGAGATCGTGGCTGCCATCGCACTTGATCCGAATGCCCGCGTCCGGCCCGTCCTCGCCGGAGATGTTTTCAGTCTCCAGCACGAGCGGCATGGGGCTCGGAGGATTGATTGCTATGGTTCCGTCCGCGGCGCAAAACCCGGTGCGAAAGGTGACGGAGGAGATATGCCCCTCGCCCACGCCTCGCAGGGAAAGAATGAATCGGAGAGAGTTTTCAGGTACAGCAGACTGATCAGGATGCAGGACGATGCTCGGATTGAAAAGCGCTGCTGCCTCATAGGAATATTCGTTGCAAAAATGGGCACCGATCAAGAGCGCCTGTTCATGGGTGACCTCGCAATCACAGACGATGATGCCATCAACCTCGTGGAACCGCCGCAAAAACAGGGACGGAACCTCACGATGCCTTCCCGAGAAATCATCAAGAATGCGTTGCAACTCATCGTGGAGCGATGCTGGGTCGAGCGCCAGGACGCGGTCGGCGATGCGCTGCGCACGTGGCTGATCCGGTACCGCATATTTATAGGTTTCCGTCGACGGCATATAGGGTCTGATCACTACCCTTGCTGGATTGGGGCGGAGCAATTCGGGTAGCCGGTTGACAAATTCGGCGGTTGACACTGACTTCTCCAATACAGATCGACCGTGGAGCGTTCACGCAATCGTAAAGATGGTGCTCGGCATTACCCGACTATCGGGTGGCGGCACGGAAGGCTCCGGCGATGGCGGGTGCGATGATTTCCGCCGTTGCCGGATACTCGGACTTTGTGCCACGTGCCATGATCGCTGTCCTGGCGTAGTTGTCGGACACACAAGCTGTGACCGGGGGCTCTGGCCTGAACGTGACTATGTGGGGCACGTGCGAAGCGCGCCGCTCAGCTCGACATGTCCGCCATCGTTCGGCAGCTCGCCGCGCATTTCTTGCAGGTGGCCGAGCAACGCGCGATCCGCTGGTCCGCGCTATGGCGTCCGCATTCCTCGGCGCAGCGCTCGCAAGCGTCGGCGCAGGCGCGGCAGACGATGCGGTGCAGGGCAGATTCCCGCAGCATCGAGTTGGCGGTCGCCTGGCACAGTTCCGCACAGTCGTTCAGCATGGCGATCAGCGACGCCGTAGCTGACGCGCCGCCTTGCTTCGTCAGCCAAGCGGCGGTTTCCAGGCACATGCGGTGCGAAGCCACGCAATCGTCGATGCAGTCCGTCATCGACATCGCCATCCCTTCCATTCGATGCTGCTGCGCCGCCGCCGGCACAGCCAGCGTTCCGGCGGCGGCAAGGCCGGCGCCGGCCATCAGCAATTCGCGTCTCTCGATCATCATGCACCTCCCATCTGCTATCCCTTGAGCGCTGTGCCGCATCCGGCGGCCTCAGCCGTCGCAGGCGACCCATCCGACGCCGCACGCGCCTTCTCCCGCGCCATCCGGGTTTCCTCCCAGGGCCAGTGGCCGTTGATCTCGACCCCGAGCGAGATGCTCAGGAAGGTCCGCACCAGCACCAGCCCGGCCAGAACGATGAGATCGTCGAGCGTTGGGTTGATCACCAGCGACTTGACGATGTCGCCGGCGACCAGAAATTCCAGGCCGAGCAGGATGCTGCGGCCGAGCGCCGAGCGGAACGCGCTATAGGCCTCGGTTCGGTCGCCCGCCCTCGCCCGCCGCGCAAACAGAAAGGTTGCGAGCCCCGCGCCGACCAGGATGGTCAGCGTGCCCGCCAGTTCCAGGCCGATCACCGCGAGCCGGAAGAAGGCGCTCAGCCAGTCGGCCTCAATGGTGATCATACCAGCCTCGCTTGCGGATATTGTTGAAGCTGTCGGTGGCGTGACAGGCATAGCATTGGTCGACGCGCGCCTTCGATCCGGCTGCGCGCTGCGAGACCATGCTGAAATGCTCCATGAAGTGACTCGGCGGCGCCTTGTGGCACTCGGCGCACTGCGTCGAATTGACCGATGGATGGCGGTAATTGGCGATCTTCCAGCTGTCGGTCTTGTGGCAGCTCGCGCAGTCGGTGCCGAACAGGCCCTGGTGCGGATCGCGGAACGCATGGCAGCTCGCGCAATTGAGCGCGGTCTCGGGGGTCAGGCTTCGAGTGTTTGTCGACATGCCCGCCAAAGGCTGCCGCCACTTCGCCATGTCGAGCAACGCGGCGTGATCCATGCGGATGATGCCGCGCTCTCCCTCATGTTCGACGTGGCAGGAGGTGCACTGCGTCGCTTTCGCGTGGAACTGCGTCGACTGCTTCGTCCCGAAATCGGTGCCCGCATGGCAGGTGAGACAGGTCCGGGTTTCGACGCCCTTGCCCGGCGTGTGGCAGGCCGTGCATTGGCCGGCAAAGGACTGGTGCGCGCTCGAGAGCGGGCCGGGCGAGACGAGCTGCGCCACCAGGCCGGCATCCCTCGGCGCGTCCGATCGCATCCGGATCGCGACCGCGGCGACCATCACCAGCAGGGCTGCGATGAAGACGGCGTAGGAAAGACGCTGCCAGCTCATAGCCAGCGCAGCCCGTAATAGATCGCCGCGCCGACGTGGAGCGCGAGCAGCGCGAAGATGAGACAGCCCAGCAGGATGTGCAGGAACCGCCACCGCGCGAACAGGGTGTTGGTTGCCTCTTCGGCACGGATCGCGAATTCGGTATCGGCCAGCGCTGCGGCGATCCCCGCCTTGTCCTGGGGGCGCTGGCCCGCGGACGCATCCCCGGCGACGAACAGATAGCGCTTCCAGCCCGACAGCGGCGGGGCTGCGGTATCGGCCTGCGTCGGCGCCGCCGGCTCCTCGAGGAAGGCGGCGCGAAGCGAGGCCAGTTCTGACCTGCGTCCGCGCAGCGCCCGACCAAGCTGGGCAAGCAGGTAGCGGCCGATGAAGCCGGTGATGACCGTCATCAGCAGGAGGACGGTCAGAAGCAGGCCGACCGGGCTTTCGAGCTTGTGCGCGGCGTGGACCAGACCCAGGATCGGCGCCAGCACGCCGGCATAGACGTGGATGGCGAGCAGGGTTGGCTTGCTGACGACCCGGGAGAGCGCCTTGTCGACCCAGGCGATGTGCTTGGCCGCGACATAAGGAAGCGTCAGCAGCATCAGCACGAGCGCTGCGATCCCGATGATCCCGCCGGCCAGGCTACCCGGAAAGCGGGGCGACACATGCACGAGATAGCCGAACGGGAACAGCAGCAGGAACGCGACCAGCAGGCCCACGGCAATGTCGCTGCGTTCGCGCATCAGGCTTCGACCACGAGCGGCGTGCCCGTCCCCTTCGCCTGGCACGCGAGCACATAGCCTTGCGCCTTGTCGGCGGGCGCAAGGCCGGATTCGACCTCCATCGTCACTTCGCCCTGCAGCAGCTTGACCACGCAGGCGCCGCATGTGCCCGCACGGCATGCATAGGGGATCTCGACGCCCGCGCCCTCGGCCGCCTCCAGCACGGTCTCGTCCGCGGGCAAGGCCGCCGACACCCCCGACACGGAGAAGGTCACCGTGCTCGGCGCCACCTCGGCGCTCGGGGCCGGCTTATCCGCTGGCGGGGGCGCGGGCTTGACCTCGAGATCCTCGTGGTCGGCCGGCAGCGAGGCCGGACCGAACGCCTCGGTGTGCAGCTGCGCTTCGGGGACGCCGAGTTCCGCCAGCACGCCGCGCATCGCGCCCATCATCGCCGGCGGGCCGCACATATGGATGCGCCGGCTCGCGATCTCCGGCACCGCGGCCAGGATCATCTCGCGCGTGATCGGCCCTTCGGGGCCCATCCAGACGGTGCCGGGCGCGCGCTGCATCGCGGCGACGACATGGAGGTTGGGAAAACGGCGTTCGAGCCGCTCGAGCTCGTCGCGGAACACGAATTCCTCGGTCGACCGTGCGCCGTAGAAGAAGAAGATATCACCCTTCCACGCGGTGTCGGTGAGATAGCGCAGCACCGACATCATCGGGGTGATGCCGACCCCGCCCGCGATCAGCACGATGCTCTGGGCATCCGTTCCCGTGAAGGTGAAGGCGCCGAACGGTCCGCTGACCTTCAGCAGATCGTCGGCGACGACCTTGTCGTGCAGGTATCGCGAGACCACGCCCTGCTCCTCGCGCTTGACCGTCAGTTCGACATAGGCCCGCTGGGTCGGCGAAGAGGCGATCGTGTAGGAACGGCGCGCGGTCTTGCCCGCTTCGGGCTCTACCTCGACCTGCAGGAACTGGCCCGGCAGGAAGTCGAACGGCAGCCGGTCGGCGGTCGGGTCCGCGAGCCGGAAGGTCAGCACGCTCGGCGTCTCTCGCACGATCTGGACCACGCGCAGCTGCCCCGCCCAGCTTTTGGGCTTGCGCAGCGACGCCCCAGCGGGTGCGGCCGCATTGCTCGGCGCGAGCCCGGCGCTGTCGGCAACGGGTGCAGGCGCGGGCGCAACCCTGGTAGCGGGAGGGGCAGCCTTCGGCTCCGGCTTTGCTGGAACCTTGGCGGTGGCGACACCGCCGGCGATCGCCCCGATCCGCCGCAGGCGGAAGATCTGCAGCGCGATAAGCGTGGCGCTCACCAGCCCCAGGAACAGCATGAGAAGGAGGTGCGAGGGCGAGATGCCGAACCAGTGATCGGCATGGCCGGGCGCGGCCTGGTCGATGTCGAGCTGATCGCGCAGCCAGGCAAGCCCGACCTCCCGGGGCGGCTGCAAGCCCCCGATCGCGCCCTGCGCGGCGGTGCCGGAGCGGAACAGGTCGGTTCCCTCGCGCAGGCGCCGCGCCGCATCGAGCCGGGCCGAGACCGTGGTCGCACGCGCGCCGTCGGCCGAGGCGGCGTTGATCATCGCCAGACCCGTGCTTACCCGTTCGCCGGCCTGCGCAGCGACCCGCTGCCTTGCCGCTTCGTCAAGCGCGGGAAAGGCGAGCAGCTGCGAGATGAAGCCGGTCCGGCGCGATTCGTGGCCGTGCTCATTCTCCCCTTCCCCATTGATCATGCGATCCATCATGGGGTTCATCATCTTCGCCATGTCCGACGACCCCGGCTCTGCCGGTGCGGACATGCCCCCGCCGGCCGGCATGCCTGCGCCATGATGCGCGGCATGATCCTCGCCCTCCTGCGCGCCCGCGCTCGCGGACAGGCTGAGAGCGATTGCGCAGCCGAGGCTCAAGCGTCGAAGGCTGATCCGCCTGGACATCCTCATCCCCTTAGTGTGCGAGCCTACATATCCTTCATCGGCATCGCCGCATTGCCCGGCGCGGGATCGGGTGCCGGCGCGGTCTGGTTGCCGGCCCCGGCGCGCATCGCGTCATGGTCCATCGCCTGACGGTGATGCCGCTCCATCTCGGCCTGGTTGCTCATCGCGTCCATCGGCGCCGCGTCTGCAGCGTTGCCGCTGTCGGTCAGGACCGGGGTGGCGGCGACGCTGTTCGCCGCGGGCGGCACCGTCTGGTCGGCCTGGCGGTCGCAGCCCGAAAGCGCGAGCGCCAGCAACAGGCTTCCGCCGACAAGTGGAAGGGCTTTCTTCGCATGGTCGATCATGGCTTTGCTCCTTGGCTTGAAAACTGTGTCCGGGCGCCATCCCTGGCGTCCGGACCGGCTCATTGCGCGCTGCGCAGAATCCGGAGACACCGGTCGTGCGAGAGGTTCATCGGGTTGCGCCCCTGCCCCTTCATCTCGCCATGATCATGCGGCGTCTGGAGACCCATATTGCCCTCCATCGCCCGGCAACTCTCGACCTGCGCCGAGGTCGGCCGCGTGGTCACACAGGCGCCTAGAAGCAGCGCCGGCGTGAGGACGGCGATCAAACGCATTTTCTTCATGACAAAACCCCTTTCGCTCGTGGTGATCGTTCGTCCTGCGCTGCCTGATGTTTCTTGTTATGCTGCTGGTCTTTCCGCCGCGCCGTCAGGAAGGCGAGGATCGGGCAATCGGAGACCGGCACTTCGCCCGGGCATTCGTCGGCGAGCATCCGCAGCATGTCGCGGATATCCGACAGGCGCTCGAGCCGGGCTTCGGCGTCCGCGATCTTGGCAAGCGTGATATCGAGCACGGCCTGGGCATGCGCGGTGTCCGACGCCCTGAGCGCCAGCAGCTGCCGGGCCTGTTCGAGTGTGAAACCAAGCTCCTGCGCCGAGCGGATGAAATTGACGCGCTCGAGGTCGGTCGCGTCGTAGAGCCTGTAGCCCGCTGCCGTGCGCGCGGGCTCGCGCAGCAGGCCCATCCGCTCATAATAGCGGATCGTATCCCGCCCCACGCCTGCGGCCGCGGCCAGTTCGCCGATCTTGAAATTGCCCATGTCATCCGCTCGATCATGCCGGTTGGACCATGGTCCAGGGTCAAGCGGTTTCGCTTTGACCCCGAACGGTCTCCTCGTCGCCGGCGGCCCGCTGCCCCGACGCGTCGCAGGGCAGCCCGTGCCGCCGGGCCACCGGCTTGTCAGTTCTTGCGAAGCTCGACGATGTCGTGCCTGGCAGGCGTGCCGTCGGCGACGGACACGTGCGCGAAGTGATCGTCAAAGATATGGTCGATCGTCACATGGCCGACGAGCTGGCGGTGATAGGTCGGCGCCACGCCCTTGGACGGACCCGGATGGGTCACGACGCGATAGACCTCGAGCTTCTGGCCGACCTCGGCGCCATCGGCCTTGCCGATGCAGACGACCGTGCCGTTGCTGCCCGTGTCGACGATCGAGCCGCGCATGAACAGGCTGTGCCCGATGCCCTGGGCCATAGCGGGGACGGCAGCAAGCATCGAAATGCCGGCAAGCGCGACCATGAGAGTTTTTCTGACCATATTCACCTCCTTGGATGGTAAGCCACCGCCCGGACTTTGCCGAGGGGAAGAGCGTCTCTTCAGGCTTGGGACTACGGTCCCGGGTCCAGCCTCGATATACGTAGAGGCCGCAGCCGATCTTCTTCCCCGGGCCGGATCTTTATTGACGCGGAGTTGACGGAATCAGCCGTCAGCACTTCAAAATCCGCGCGGCGCGAGACTTTGGTTGGCTGCGCCCGCGAAACCCGCTAGATATCGAGGCCCGTGAAACGCCTGCTCGCCCTCCTGCTCGTCATCGGAGCGCTGTCCGGTCTCTTCGGAGCCCAGATGGCGGCCGCGCACAGCGTGCCGCAGGCGGCAGGCGCGCCGCTGGCCAAGGGCATGGATGCGGACTGCATGGCGATGATGGCCAAGCAGCAGCCTGCGCCCAGCGAAAAGCCCTGCAAGGGCCTGACGCTCGATTGCATCGCCGCGATGGGGTGCGTGATCCCGCTGGTCGCAGCGGACCTGGCAGGCGGCGTTGCGCCTGCGCGTCTCTACGACGCGCCCAGCTTCTGGACGACCGACACGATATTGACCGGCAAGGCGGTTGCGCCCGAGCCGGATCCTCCCACCAGCCTTGCCTGATTGAACGAGCACGGGCTGCGCGCATCGATCGATGCGTGCGCGCCCGGTTTCCTTCTTTTCAGTCAAAGGTTTTCGTGATGATCAAACTGCTTCCGGCCGCCCTTGTGGCGGCCCTCAGTCTCGCCGCGCCTGCGCTTGCAACCGACGCGAGCCGCACGCCGCAAGGCCATTGGGAATGGCGGTCGGCGCCGCAATATGGTCCGCGGGCGACTGGCCCTGCGCGTGTCCGCATATGGGTGCCCGACAGCCGGGACATGGCCAGCTGCGATTGCGCGATGATGCAGGCAAGCGCCGCCGACTGCATGCGCGGCGCAGTCAGGTCGGACAAGGGCTAAACCCGCTCCGGAGCGGCGCGTCACATCTTGGCGCGCCGCATCTGTCATGAGGGGATGATATCCATGATCATGATGCCGAGGCGCGCTGTGCGACGCCTGTTGCTCTCTATCGGTGCGACGCTTGCGAGCGCCTGGGCCGTGCCGGTGTCGGCCGGCCCGCTCACCTACGAGCAGGCCGTGAGGCTCGCTGCCGCCAACGCGCCAAGCCTCAAGGCGCGCGCGGCGGCGACAGCCGGCGCCCGCTCTTCGGCGGTCGCGGCCGATCGCCTGCCCGATCCGACGCTCGACCTGGGCCTGCAGAACTTCCCGGTGAGCGGCCCCAATGCCGGCAGCTTCACGCGCGACGATTTCACTATGGCGACGATCGGGTTCAGCCAGACCTTCCCCAATCTCGCCAAGCGCCATGCACGCGCCGCGCGCGCCGCGGCCGATATCGGTATCGCCGAGGCGGGCGAGCTGGTCGAAGGCCGCAACGTGCGGCTCGAGACCGCCCTCGCCTGGGTCGATCTCTATTATGGAGAACGCCGGCTCCGGCAGCTCGACCTGCTCGATGCCAGCCTCGACGACCTGCAGAAGACCGTGACCGCACGCCTGGCGTCGGGCAGCGCGCGCCCGAGCCAGGCGCTCGAGCCCGACCAGCTCCGCGCCGCCATCGCCGATCGCCGCGCCGAGATGGCTGCGGTGGTGGCGCAGGCGCGGGCCCGGCTCGCGCGCTATACCGGCGACCCCGACCCGCAGGCGACGGGCGACCCGCCGATGCTCGATGTCGATCCGATCCGGCTACGGGCCGGGATCGATGCGCTTCCCGCCCTGCGCGCGCAGGACGCGCGGATCGCAGTCGCCGAAGCGGACGTGCGTCTCGCGCGCGCCGACAAGCGCCCCGACTGGAAGGTCGGCGTCACCTATGGCCGGCGCGATCCCATGTACGGCGACATGGCCTCGGTCGGCGTGTCGATCGACCTGCCGCTGTTCGCCGGCAAGCGCCAGAACCCCAGGATCGCTGCAAGCGAGAGCCTTGCGCAAGGGGGTCGGTTCGACCGCGAGGCGATCCGCCGCGAGCTGGTGGCGCAGCTCGACGCCGATCTCGCAGACCATGCCATGCATCTCTCCCGGTTGCGCAATGCCCGCGAGACGCTGGTGCCACTCGCCAGGCACCGCGCCGAGCTCGACCGCGACAGCTATGGCGCCGGCAAGCTCGACCTTGGCGCCGCGCTGCTCACGACGCTCGGGCTCGCGGAGGCCGAGGTCGAGGCGCTCAACCGCGAAGCCGACGTCGCGCGCGACGCGGTCCGCATCACTATCACCTATGGGGAGGAGCGGCCATGACGCTCGATAAATCCGCGCTGCGCTGGGGCGCATCGATCCTGGCTGTCGCGCTGCTGGCCGGCGGCACAGGCTATTGGGCTGGCCATCGCCAGGCACCGCAATCGGAGGCGACCACGCCCGCCGGGGCAGGCAAAGTCCTTTACTGGTACGATCCGATGTTCCCCAACCAGAAGTTCGACAAGCCCGGCAAGTCGCCCTTCATGGATATGCAGCTCGTGCCGCGATACGCGGACGGAGGAAGCGCCGGCGCGGCCCCCACGGTCGCCGTCGATCCCGCCGCGCGGCAGAGCCTGGGATTGCGGGTCGTCGCGGCGAAGATGGGCAGCCTTGCCTCGGCCCTCGAGGTCACCGGCACGATCGACTTCAACCAGCGCGACGTCGCCGTCATCCAGGCGCGTTCGGGCGGGTTCGTGAGCCGCGTCTATGCGCGAGCGCCCGGGGACGTGGTCCGCGCCGGCGCGCCGATCGCGGACCTGCTCCTGCCCGAATGGGGCGGCGCGCAGACCGAATATCTGAGCGTCAGGCGGCTCGGCAAGCCCGACCTCACCGCGGCCGCGCGCCAGCGACTGCGGCTGATGGGCATGTCCGACGGCCTCATCGCCAGCGTCGAGCGGAGCGGACGCCCGAACGGCGTGGTGACGATCACGACGCCGATCTCGGGCACGATCCAGACGCTCGACGCCCGTGCCGGCGTGACGCTCGCCATGGGCCAGACGCTCGCCCAGGTAAGCGGGCTCGGCACCGTCTGGCTCAATGCCGCGGTGCCCGAAGCGCGCGCGGGCGATGTCCGGGTCGGCCAGAATGCCAGCACCACGCTGGCGGGCTTCCCCGGCGAGCGCTTCGCCGGCCGGGTGATCGCGATCCTGCCGACCACGCAGGCCGACAGCCGCACGCTCACCGTGCGGATCGAGCTGCCCAACCGGGACGGCCGGTTGCGGCCGGGCATGTTCGCCAGCGTCGCGCTTGGCGGCGATGCCAAGCCGGCGCTGCTGGTGCCGAGCGAAGCGGTGATCCGCACGGGCAGGCGCACGCTCGTCATGCTGGCCGCAGGCGACGGGCGCTATCATCCCGCCGAGGTCCGCATCGGCCGCGAGGCAGGCGGCGAGACCGAGATCCTTGCCGGCCTGTCGCCCGGCGAGAACGTCGTCGTCTCGGGGCAGTTCCTGATCGATTCCGAGGCGAGCCTGTCGGGAATCGAGGCGCGGCCGATCGGCGGCGGTGCGGCATCGGCGACCATCGCCGCGCCGGCGTCGAAAGCCACGCTGTACGAGACGACGGGCAAGATCGAGCGGATCACGGCCAATTCGGTGACGCTCAGCCACGAGCCCGTTCCCGCGCTCGACTGGCCGGCGATGACGATGACCTTCGCGCTCGCCAATCCGGGCATCGCGCGCGGCTTCAAGGCGGGTGACCGGGTCCGGTTCGGGTTCGACCGGCCCCCGGCGGGACCGACGCTGCGGCATATGGCGAAGGTGGCGGGCCAGTGATCGCCCATCTCATCCGCTGGTCGGTGAGGAACCGCTTCTTCGTCGTGCTCGGCATGCTCGCGCTGGTCGGCGCGGGCCTGTGGGCGGTGCGCTCGACCCCGATCGACGCGCTGCCCGATCTTTCCGACGTGCAGGTCGTGATCCGCACTTCCTATCCGGGTCAGGCGCCGCAGATCGTCGAGAACCAGATCACCTATCCGCTCACCACCACCATGCTGTCGGTGCCCGGCGCCAAGACGGTGCGCGGCTATAGCTTCTTCGGCGACAGCTTCGTCTATGTGATCTTCGAGGACGGCACCGATCTCTACTGGGCGCGCAGCCGCGTGCTCGAATATCTCAACCAGGTCCAGGGTCGGTTGCCGGCCAGCGCCCGCAGCGCGCTCGGGCCGGACGCGACCGGGGTCGGCTGGGTCTATGAATATGCGCTGGTCGACCGCACCGGCCGGCACGATCTCTCGCAGCTTCGCGGGTTGCAGGACTGGTTCCTGCGCTACGAGCTGAAGACCGTGACCGGCGTGGCCGAAGTCGCCAGCATCGGCGGCATGGTCAAGCAGTACCAGGTGCTGCTCGATCCGGTGAAGCTCGCGGCCTACGGCGTAACCCACGCCCAGGCAGTGCAGGCGATCAGCCAAGCCAATCAGGAAGCCGGCGGCTCGGTGCTGGAAATGGCCGAGGCCGAATATATGGTCCGCGCCTCGGGCTATCTGAAAACGCTCGACGATTTCCGGGCAATCCCGCTCAAGACTGCGGCGGGCGGCGTGCCCGTCCGGCTCGGCGATGTCGCCACGATCCAGGTCGGCCCCGAGATGCGGCGCGGCATCGCCGAACTGAACGGCGAAGGCGAGGTCGCCGGCGGCGTCGTTATTCTTCGGTCAGGCAAGAACGCCCGTGAGACCATCGCGGCGGTCAAGGACAAGCTCGCCGATCTCAGGAAAAGCCTGCCGCCGGGCGTCGAGGTGGTCACGGTCTATGACCGCTCGCAGCTGATCGATCGCGCGGTCGAGAACCTCACCCGCAAGCTGGTCGAGGAGTTCATCGTCGTCGCATTGGTCTGCGCCCTGTTCCTCTGGCACGTCCGCTCGGCGCTGGTCGCGATCCTGACCTTGCCGCTCGGTGTGCTGGCCGCGTTCGTCGTAATGCGGTTCCAGGGGGTGAACGCCAACATCATGTCGCTGGGCGGCATCGCCATCGCCATCGGCGCGATGGTGGATGCGGCGGTCGTCATGATCGAGAACGCCCACAAGAGGATCGAACGCTGGGAGCAGGATCACCCGGACAGACATCTCGATGGCGAGATGCGCTGGATCGTCGTCACCGAGGCGGCGGCCGAGGTCGGGCCGGCGCTGTTCTTCAGCCTGCTGATCATCACGCTGTCGTTCATTCCGGTCTTCACCCTGGAGGCGCAGGAAGGCCGGCTGTTCGCGCCGCTCGCCTTCACCAAGACCTATGCGATGGGCGCGGCCGCGATCCTGTCGGTGACCCTGGTGCCGATCCTGATGGGATGGCTGATCCGGGGCCGCATTCCGGCCGAGCAGGCCAATCCGGTCAATCGCTGGCTCACCAATATCTACCGGCCCGCGATCGACTGGACGATGAAGCGGCCCAAGGCAGTGCTGCTGATCGCGGCTCTGGTGTTCGCCACCACGGCCTGGCCGCTCAGCCGGCTCGGCGGCGAGTTCATGCCCAATCTCGACGAGGGCGACCTGCTCTACATGCCCTCGGCGCTGCCGGGCCTCTCGGCCGCCAAGGCGAGTGAGCTGCTCCAGCAGACCGACCGCCTGATCAAGACCGTGCCCGAAGTCGAAAGCGTGTTCGGCAAGGCCGGCCGCGCCGAGACCGCGACCGATCCCGCGCCGCTCGAAATGTTCGAGACGACAATCCAATTCAAGCCCCGCGACCAGTGGCGGTCGGGCATGACGCCCGAACGCCTTGTCGACGAGCTCGATCGCCGGGTGAAGCTTCCGGGTCTCGCCAATATCTGGGTGCCGCCGATCCGCAACCGCATCGACATGCTCGCGACGGGCATCAAGAGCCCGATCGGGGTCAAGGTGTCGGGCAGTGACCTCGCCGAGCTCGACCGCATCGCGCATGATGTCGAGACCGTGGCCAGGAGCGTGCCCGGCGTCAGCTCGGCGCTCGCCGAGCGGCTGACCGGCGGACGCTATGTCGATGTCGACATAGACCGCGCCGCCGCCGCGCGGTTCGGGCTCAACATCGCCGACGTCCAGGCCATCGTCTCCGGCGCGATCGGCGGCGAGACGATCGGCGAGACGGTCGAGGGCCTCGCCCGCTATCCGATCAGCGTGCGCTATCCGCGCGAATTGCGCGACAGCCTCGAAAGGCTGCGGGCGCTACCGATCCTGACGCCCGCGGGCCAGCAGATCACCTTGGGCACCGTGGCAAACGTCTCGATCGCCGAGGGACCGCCGATGCTCAAGACCGAGAATGCCCGGCCTTCGACCTGGGTCTACGTCGATGTGCGCGGGCGCGATCTTGCCTCGGTGGTCGGCGATCTGCAGCGTGCGGTGGCGAAACAGGTCAGGCTCTCGCCTGGGGTCAGCATCGCTTACTCTGGCCAGTTCGAATATCTCGAGCGCGCGGTCGACCGCTTGAAGCTGGTCGTGCCCGCGACGCTGCTGATCATCTTCGTGCTGCTCTACCTCATCTTCGGCCGCTTCGACGAGGCGGCGCTGATCATGGGGACGCTGCCGTTTGCGCTGACCGGCGGCATCTGGACGCTTTATCTGCTGGGGTTCAACCAGTCGATCGCCACCGGGGTCGGGTTCATCGCGCTCGCCGGCGTCTCCGCCGAGTTCGGGGTGGTGATGCTGATCTATCTCAAGAACGCGCTGGCCGAGCGCGGCGCACATCCGGACGCTGCCGAGGTCGAGGCCGCCGTGCGCGAAGGCGCGCTGCTGCGCGTCCGTCCCAAGGCGATGACGGTGGCGGTGATCCTGGCCGGCCTGCTGCCGATCCTGCTGGGATCAGGCGCGGGTTCGGAGGTCATGAGCCGGATTGCCGCGCCGATGATCGGCGGCATGCTGACCGCGCCCTTGCTCTCAATGTTCGTCCTGCCCGCCGCCTACCTGCTGTTGCGCCGGCCCAAGACCGATCCCATCCCTCAACCCGTTTCATCATGAAGGAGAAGACGATGAACCATGCACGACTGACCATTGCCCTCGGCCTCGCCGCCCTGACTGCCGCGTGCGGCAAGAAGGCGGAGGCCCCCGTTGCGACTGAGACCAACGAGGCGGCGCCCGCCGCGACCATGAGCGGCGACATGGGCAACATGTCGATGGCGCCTGACGCGAACGCCGCGATCAAGGCCAAGGGCCATGGCACCGTCACCGCGATCGACAAGGCGGCAGGCACGATCACGCTCGATCATGGTCCGATCCCGGAGGCCAAGTGGCCCGCGATGACGATGGCGTTCAAGGCCGCGCCGTCGATCACCGATGCGGTCAAGGTCGGCGACAAGGTCGATTTCGACCTCTCGCTCAAGGGCAGCGATGGCGAGGTCACCGCGATCGCAAAGCAGTGATCCGCTAAGTTCGACCGGAAAAAGCTGGTTGCGTCGCCGCTCCCGGGCGGCGACGCCCGTGCCGGCCGTCTGCCTGGCTGTGCGCCCGGTCGACGGTTGCGACCGGCAACGCCCAATGCCAGCGGCGTTTCCCTGCGCGATCACCGACAATTTGAGCACGCTTCGCGGATCGCACATTGAACGTGCAAGCCGCCCTTGCTCGCGATAGCCTGAACGGCAAGGAGCCCAGTTTAGATGACCCAGCCAGTATGACCTTGTTACCCGCGACACATCATGATCTCGTGAGCGAGCTTGTCCGTCGTTGGCGAGACGATCCCGGCGCCACCTATCGCTCCTGGTTTCTGTGGGACGAACGGCTGAAAAACTTCCGCTCCATCCGTCGCGGGCTGCAGCAGGTGGTCGCAGAAATCGAAAGTGGGCGGTTCGGCGTCGCCTATCGCGGCTCGTCACTGGAAACGGTTGTCCACTCGATCGCCGAACAGCGGCAGATCTTCAAGGGCGCCGACCATGCCTGGCTGTGGAAGCCCAAGCTGCGCATTCCAGACATCTACGAAAGCCCGGACAACCAGCGGGCGTTCGGTCGCCTGCTCGACAATTGCTCGTGCTGCGATACCGCCGAGGAGATCATCAGCCACATCCGCAGCATAGACGCGCTCAAGATCAAGGGGCTGGGGCCGGCGGCGGCCAACCTGCTCTATTTCCTTCACCCGACGCTGGTGCCGCCCTTCAATACCGCGATCGTCAAGGGCTACAATGCCGTCACCGGCGCCAAGGTGAAGCTCGGGTCATGGGATCATTTTCTCGCCATGCGCGCCGGCATCCTCGACCTCAACGACCGTTACCGCGAGTTGCTCTCCAACGATCTCGGCGCGATCGGCGGACTGTTGTTCGACATTGGCTCGGGCCGCTATCCCGCGCCACCGCTGGAGGATGACGCAACGGCGGCCGACGACTGGCTCGGCAGATTGGAACATGCCAGAGCGGAGGCAAGCCGGCTCGACAAGACAGCCGCCGCGCAGGGCGAAACCGATCGCACGCACGCCGAAATCCAGGCCTGGCTGCGCGACCTCGGCCATGCCCTCGGTTACGATGTGTGGATCGCCGCCAATGACCGCGGTCGACTTCACGCTGGCTGCCCGCTTGGACAGGGATGCCTCGAGCGCCTTCCAGACGCCATTGCGACCTCTCCCGGAGCGGACTCGATCCGCCTCATCGACGTGTTGTGGCTGGCGAAGGGTGGCGACGGCGTCGCCGCCGCGTTCGAGGTTGAACATTCGACCTCGATCTACTCGGGGATCGTGCGCATGCTCGATCTGGCGCTGTCGGGGAGCGATCTGCACGCTGCCGCCGGGCTATTCCTGGTCGCACCGAATGCGCGCGAGCAGGACGTTCGCGCGCAACTCCGTCGCCCGGCTTTCAGCCGTATTGCCGATCTCGACTTCGCCTATCTGCCCTATGGCGAGCTGGAGAGAAACAGGGACGCGATCGCTCGTTTTGGAACGGGATTGAAGGCCATCAAGGCGATCTCAAGCCCCCTTCCCTGAAACACGGACCATTGTGCCGCTGCTGGCAAGGGCCACCGGCCAGCTCCATAAGCTCATGCCGGTCCGATGAGGTTGCTTGGGGAGCGACGCCCTCCTGCAATCGAGTCGACCAGCGACCCCATCAGCCGATCTTCGCCATCAGCCTGCCCGCTGCGCCCTGCTCTGCAGCAAGGTTGCGATTATAGGCGAGTGGCATTCGCGGTGACTTCCACCGCAATGCATCCATGATCCCAGCCAGATCCTCTCCGCTCGCAAACAGATCCTGGTTCAGCCCGATCCGCGTCGAGTGCGCGCTGATGCCCTTGAGCAGCCGCGCCAGATCCTCGGCTGTGAGGTCGGGCAGAGCGCCACGATCGAACGCGCGCTGGATGATCGAGCGGAAGATCGGCCCGATCGAACCCGGGTGCAGCGCGACGGTGCCGATGTCATATTCGACCCGCGCCTTCACCGCAGGCCTGGGCAGCGTCTTGCGCAGATCCCAGGTCTCCCGCCCCGAGATGCTGTCGATCGGCCGACCGCGCACGGCGGCGCGCGCCTTGTAGCGCCGCACCTGCACCCGCCGGAACAGCGGCCCCGCCGTGATCCCGGCCGCTTCGGTCCAGGCCGCGATCGCCGACACGGTACGCGGGCTGAGATAGGCGGTTGCCCCCTCCCCGTCTTGATCGCCCTTGCTGCGCAGGATCTGCAGCAGCCGCGCCTCGGGATCGATCGCCTCTTCGATATGCTCGATGGCCACGGCTACCAACTCGGACGCACGCAGGCCGGTGTCATAGGCGGCAGACAGCAGCGCGCGATCGCGCAGCCCCGGCAGATCGTTTCCGCAGCTCTCGAGCAGCGACCGGACGTTGAGACCACGCGCCTTGTCGCGTTCCACGTCGCGCACCGGCCCCTTGAACCGCAGCGGCCTTGCCTGCTTCTGCGCTGCGCCCTTCTCACGGCGCACCGCTTGCAGCCGCAGCTTCACCAGCGGCGCGGGGGTTGGGTCCTTGAGTTCGAGCAACTGATGGATCTTGGCGATCGACGCCTTGTAGCGGGATAGCGAGGCTGGGCGGCTCCCCTTGCCTGCCCGCGAGTCGAGATAGTCGGCCACCGTCTCGGCCGTCGCCGGCAGTGCAATCCGGTTGTTGCGCCTACACCACGCATCGAACGCCTCGACGTCGGACTTGAGCGCACGGATGCTATGGGGCGATGAAGCGGCC